>VTLG01015721.1_pt1 | contig 33202 bp, 22 predicted proteins | sample 4694571 | NCBI WGS metagenome assembly VTLG01 (sample SAMN12604809, study PRJNA352737) | marine metagenome | biome: ENVO:00000447; feature: ENVO:00000209|ENVO:00000569|ENVO:01000036; material: ENVO:00002151; isolation source: viral sequences binned using virsorter ...
GTTGTTAGTTGTTCCTAGTGTATTTACCATTAAAGAGATGTGAACCGAAGTGTCCAGTTTCTACCCAAGGAGCACACCAGACTTTTCCACCTTGTTGTCTATAAGCATGACAGAAGAAGTAATCTTCAGATAATAAATGCTTTGTATCTTTATTTATCTCAACACGAAAGTAATCATATATTTTCACACCATCAGGAAGTGATCTTCCTCCATTAGTATATATGGGAGTAACTGGTCGCATTGTTTCAAATACATCTCTACGAATTAGCATAAATGCATTTCCACCATGCTCAATCTCAAATGGTTCATTTTCATTCACCATATCAATGCCTGGTAGTTTATTAATGTTAAATACACCACCAGTTCTACCTATGTCATCTTCACCAGCAACAGCTGCCTGACGAATCTCATCCCAATTATATCCTTTCAGTGCAACAGGGCCAACAATCAGAGACTTATCTGCCTGTATCATCTTAACTATATCTTCTGTGCGGAATTTAATATCCGCATCAATAAACATCAAATGAGTTGCATCAGGTAAATTCATAAAGTGATGAGCAATAGTATTTCTACCACGCTGTATCAAACTTTCATTACCAAGAAATATAGTTGTCAGTTTAACATCTGATTTGTTTGCTGACTCACTTAAATTTAATAATGATTGTGTATATTCACTAGTACACATCCCACCATACATGGGTGTGCCAATAACCAAATGCAAATTCATAATTATTCTTCAGTGGATGCCTGTAGTTGTGCAAACTCTGCGTCTGCTTTTGATGGTAACATAGTTACCTGTTCTGCCTGTGCAAGTGACTTCTCATCAAGTGGTTTAAATCCACGACTCTCTGCAAATTTAATAGAGCAATCTTGGAACTTATCTGCACATTTCTCTAACCATTCAACTGTCATCTCATGTGATGGTGCATTACCATTCTGAATCATCTCATTTTCTATCTTAAGATAGTTAAAGATCTCTGCCTGTGCATGTGATACGTTCACACCAATATCAAACAGGTAGAATGAGTTACCCTCATCAATTACACCACCACGAGGTCGTGCAGAGTTCAATGCTTGCTTAAGAGCAGTCATTACATGATAACGCTTCTCTTCTTTCTCATAATCTTCTTCTGTGATATGATCCTTACCAATGTGATCAAGAACAGAACGATATTGAGTCATCAAGAATGACATCTTACGAATCGCACCCTTTGCAGAGTTTTCAATATTTCTATTATTATTCATCAACTCGATCATTTCTATCTCATGCTCTGCACGATCTAGATCATCAGTATCTTTATCAATCTCTCGCTGCTTCTTCATAATCTTGATTTCATTCTTCTTCATATTGATTTGTGCTTCTGCAAGAGCACTCTTTGTTCTTTCAATAGAAGCAAGAGTATGTTTAATACTTCTAACTGGTGTTAAATCTGTAATATCCAATGTCACAGTCATCATTTGTGAGTGTGACTTATAGAAGTTATCACATGCTGCATTCGTCGCAGGTAGTGTCTCCTCTATATGATTTAACATCCCCTGATATTCTGGGGTAACTACTTTTAAATCTGACTTAAGTGTTCCAACTGATATTTCCGAACCAGGTGACAGTTCAATTTCAGTAATTGCAGATGATTTTTCAGACATTATAATCAATGAATTATTTCTGTTCCTATTTAGTATATCACACCTGATCGGTTTTTACAACCCTCCGTGGGCATTAGATGTTCCACAATGACTAATTGCAAACATAGCATCAGCGAGATTACCAAAATCAATTGCAATACCTTGTGTTGCAATTGTTATAGCTTCCATTGAATCTTCAACAGCAGGATTAAGTCCACCACAGTAAACAGCACGAATAGGTGATGAGCAAGTTGCACCATATCTTCTTTCATATTGCATATCACCAAAATTTGCTGAATTTCCTGTTGTTGCAATGGTTATATATTCTATTGCTTTTATATTTACTGGATTTGAAAATCCACCCATGACTACACCACGAGTTGCATTTCCACCGCCACCACCACCATAGACTTGTTTATGTTGATCACCAAAATCTTTTCTAGATCCTGTTGTTGCAAGGGTTACATATTCAATCGTATTCACAGCACCACTTCCTTCAATTCCACCAACAATCACTCCACGAGTTGGTGATGCCATTGCTGCTGTAGTAGCTCTAGCAGCACCCAAATCACCAAAATCTTTTGCATTTCCAAGTGTTGCAATAGTTATATAATCAATTTCGGCAGTTTTGCCTGGAGATTCACCACCAGCATATAATCCTCTTGTTTGATTTCCTAATCCAGTGCAAGCATGTCTATCAGTTCCCACCAATTCACCAAAGGCAAGTGCATCTCCTTGTGTTGCAATAGTAGAATAGTCTATTGTATCAACATAACCACTACCTTCATTACCACCACCCCATACTGCACGAGTACGTGATGCACAACCACCAATATAATATCTTTGACCAGTTAAATTACCAAAATCAAAACAACTTCCTGCTGATGTAAGATCAAAAGCCTGTATCATATTTGAATGAGCAGGATCAGCACCACCACCAATTATACCACGAGCACCACCTGATTTATCTGAATTAGTATATTTTCCTAAATCAGGACTACTCATTGATATTTCCCACCACTGTTCACCATCGTAGCACTCCATCTTACTGGAGTCCGTATTAAATCTTATTGCACCTTGTGGAATAACACTCATGAACTTATACCTACATTTAATTGATCATAACGCCATTTATGTGCATCATAATTCTGTATTATTTCATCTCGTGTAAGAGCATCACTATAATATTGTATTTGTCCTATGAACCCATTAGTAGATTCAACACCACCATAAGCTGTTGAGTCTACTGGGTGGTTATTGGATGATGTAGAAGTCCAAGTAAGAGAATTAGAATTATGAAGTGTTTGTATTTTACCATTGACATACATTGACATTGTATTTGCCGAGACATTTACCCATGTTAGCATATACCATTTATGTTGATGTATTTTTGTATTTTCATCAATATTTTTGGCATAATCATAAGTCCAACTACCATTCCATACTCCATAACCAATTCTTCCAACTTCTTGAGAGTCACCACCACCCGATGTTCTTACTCTCTTTATGTGTGCATGACTTGTTACTGGAGATCCAGATTTATTAGATACAAGATATGAATGTCCATCCGTATTATAAGAAAAATGATCCAATTTAACCCATACATTTATTGTAAATGTACCATTACCCAATGAGTAGTAAGGCATCTCAATTCTTGATCCAAGATAATTACCATCTCCATTTTTAGATGTGGATACTAATCTAAAACATCCCCCATTATCAGGAACCCATCCACCATCAGGAATAGTTGCATGACCTGTTGAAAGAGTAGCAATACCAACTCCACCATTCATTCCAGATCCACCTTTTAAATCATATATTGTAGTACCAGAAGTAGTTACACCAGCATATGATCCAATATCACCTCCATCAATATGCCAGATTAAATTATCACTAACAATATCCCCAACCTTTGTTTGATATCTCTCTCTAGTTGTTCCCTTTGGTAAAGTAAAATAATTAGGATTATTAAACTTCATATGTCCATCAAATGTTGTTCCCTCTGTTGGTGTTGCTCCAATACCTGAGATTGTATCAGTTCTAAGTATTGTCATTATAATCCTCCATGTGCATTAGAACAATTTCCAAGCATAATCAAAGCATCTGAGTGTGTCAATCCACCAAAATCTACTGAATCACCTTTTGTAGGAATTGTTATATATTCAATCTCACTTGAAGAAGATGGGAATCCACCTGCACCAAAAGTTCCTCTAACACAAGTAGAAGCACTAAACATATCATAACTAGTTGTTCTTGTCATATCACCAAAATCAGTTGCATCTCCCATTGTTGCAATTTCTACATAATCGATATGGTTTGTACTTAAATGTCCAGCAGACCATACACCACGAGTTGAACTAGAAACTGGAGCTCTTCTTTTTTGACCAATTGTAGCATCACCAAAGTCTACAGCATCACCTGTTGTTGCAAGATTTATCACATCTATAATATTACTTGATGATGTAGAAGGTTGATTTGCTCCCAAAGTTACAACACCTCTCACTGAATTATTAGCACAACTAGCTCCATTAGTCCTTTGAGTTAAATCACCAAAATCTTGTGATACTCCTGTTACAGCGAGTTCAATATAATCAATAGTTTTTACCCACTGAGTAGGAGCAACTACATATCCACCACACCATACACCTCTTGTCCTGTTAGCACCCCCACCAGGAGTTTGCCTATTTTGTGTTATATCACCAAAATCTGTTGCGGTACCACCATTTCCAAAGGAAACAACATCAATAGAAGCAGCATTAGGTATGGCATTTGCAGCCCAATACCCACGAATTTCACCACCACAAGCACCACCTTCCTGTCTATTAATTGATAAATTTCCAAACTCAACTGAATTTCCAGCTGTAGTGATAGTAATCATATCAATTACAGTTTTTGATGCTGGCCACCCTCCACCATATAATCCACGACCACCCAATGGATTATTAAGATCACTCTCAATTTCCCACCATTGATCCTGAGAATAGAGTTCCATTCTCTGACTATCAGTATTAAATCTTATTGCACCTTGTGGTACTTCTATTGGGGGTTTAGACATATTATTCTACCTCTTTCATATTTATGAGATACCACCATGACTATCAGAAGCACCGCCACCATATTGATTAACATATGTTATTTCACCAAAATCAAATGAATTTCCTATTGTTGCAATATTTACATACTCAATAGTATTAACTTTTGATGGAGTATAACCACCAGCCCATGCTCCTCTAATTGAATTACTTAAACTTGCTGCTCCAGCTCTAACAGTCACACCATCACCAAAATCTACTGCAGCTCCTAATGTTGCAATCGTTACATAATCAATAGTATTAACAATAGCAGGATCACCTTTTCTAGGTCCAAATATACCCCTAGTATTACTTGCAACAGCTGCAATTTCTTTACCACCAACTGTTAAATCACCAAAATCTCCAAAAGTTCCTAATGATGCAATCTCACGATAATCAATTTGAGTTTGTGTACCACCACCAGCCATCAATGCTCTTGTAGGACTTGCTAAACCACCTGGAGCATTATTTGCATCCGCTAAATTACCAAAATCTAATGCATTTCCTTTTGTTGGAATCGTTATGTAATCAACATCGTCTTTCTGAGCACTACCTGGATATAAACCACCAGCAAATAACCCACGAGTTTCATTAGAACATGCTCCTCTCATCCACCAACCAGCATTCAAATCGCCAAAGTCAAGTGCATTTGATGTTGTTGCAATTGTTACATAATCAAGATGAGTACGAGTTGCTGGATTATCACCTGCAAGATGAAACACACCTCTTGTAGAACTTGCAACTCCTTTACACTCACCAGTATCCTTCGTTAAATCGCCAAAATCTCGTGCAATTCCACCCGATTGCATTTCTATATACGATATAGATTTATTCTTTGCTGGATTTTCTCCAGCAACAATAACTCCACGACCTCTATTTCTTTGTGTTGTGTCTCCTTTTGGTACAACCATGTATGATTGAGTATCAAATTTTGTATTATCTGCAAGTGTTACTCCATCATCTACACCTACTGTTGGAACAGGATTAATCCGTTTAGGTTCAGGAACACGAGAAAGTGTAATATTATTAAAATATCCCGCACAATACTGATTACCAATTAATCTCAAACTCGTATTACTAACTCCTGCTTCAATTATATAAGTTACACTAGCACTATTTCCAGCTCCAGGAGGAATGGATCCACCTCCCGATACACCAAATATTCTATTATTACCAATACCAATATCAAAATCAGCAGCAGTCAAAACATAATCAATCTGAACTTGATACATTCCCTCTGCTATTGCAGTTGTAAAAAGTTGCTGTGTTGCATATGCATCATTAGTTCTATTAGTATCAGTAACATTTAATCTATTACTACTAATAGACCACTCATTAACTGGATTTCCAGAACCATCATTTGCATTACCAGAAGTAAAACTCCAACCTGTTGCACCAGTTAAGAAATTTGGGTTGGCAAGTATATTCTCACCCTCTTCTGGGTACCACAATTCAACTCGAAGATCATCCACATACCAATCATTAACAGCATTTGAAGAAGATTCTACAAACGAAATAGTTGTTGTACCATATGATGCTAAACCTATCCACTCAAGATACTCCCACCTATCAAACGATTTATATGAATCATATCCTACTGTTTGTGATTCATAATTCTCGTTACCACCAAAACCATTACCAATTTTCATTTTTGTTTTAGCACTTGTACCAAGAGGGCCTACACATTTCACATAAGCAGAAATTTTATATCTTAAAGTAGTATTAAGAGTAACTGCATATGATACACCATCACCATTACTATTAGATACACAATGTAACGAATAAGATCCTGAATGTGAATTATTAGAAACCTCAAACGTACCACAACCATTATTAGTCCATCCAGTGGTAGTACCAGTTTCAAGATCTCCATTAGTTGCTATGTTTGAATATCTCTTACCATAATAACATTTTCTAAATCCAACAATTTCATGTCTCCCTGTTGCTTCTTGTGTTGGATTATCAGAATCCTGACAACAAAGCAGAACTGTTCCATCAATTGGTTTTAGTTCTTCTGTTGGTGGAGTAAATGCTGTTGTATATAATGCTGTTCCTTTTATTAAGCGTAAATTTGAAATAAAACCCCTTAGATCATAATCACCAGGATAATCACTACGATCAGTTATACCAATTACTGCACTACCACCAGTAGAAAAGTCAATTGCATTACTATAACTAGTTGATATTTGTTCAACACCATTTAAAAATGCTTTTAATGTTGATCCAGATCTTGCAACGGCATAATGATGCCAATCACCCATTGATTGGCCTGGACCCCATATTATTGCGTTTGAGTCTGATCCACTTATATCAATAGTGCCAGGATTAGTAATACGCATCCTACCATCGTCATGAATTTGCAGTAATATTCCAGCAGTATCATAATTATACATACCAAAAATTCCTGCATATCCATTATCATGATCAGCAGCTTTTACCCAACACTCAAAAGTAAAGTCTCCAGTACCCATATCAAAATCATCAAGATTATCATGAACTTGCAACCAATCTGCACTTGATGCGTCAACATATCCACTAAAGGCTACGGATCCTTTCATGGCATTTTTACCACCTACTCCAGTTATATTATCAGCACGTAATATTCCCATTAACCTAAACCTCCATGTCCGTTAGATGCAGATGCAGTATTTCCTCTAGCACTTCCAACTAAATTACCAAAATCAACTGCATTTCCTGTTGATGCAATCGTTATATAATCCATTGTTAATGAATTACCAGGTTCCTTTCCACCAGAAAATACTCCCCGAATTGATGAACTAGTTGCACCAAAACCTCTATTATTTCTTGTCAGATCACCAAAATCAGTTGAACTACCTGATGTTGCCATAGTTATATAAGTAATAGAGTTACAGAGGGGATATGGACTTTCTATTTTATATCCACCAGCAAATATCCCACGAGTAGAATTAGAACATCCAGTTCCACCTTTATTGGCACTTAATTGACCAAAATCTGATGCATTTCCTTTATTAGCAATAGTTATAACATCAATAATTTCATTTGAAGGAGATGATTGATTAGCATTTCCAATTATACCTTTAGTTGGACTAGCAAGACACATTGGATACCACAATTGTGAATATCTTAAATCACCAAAATCATCTGCATCAACTCCATTTGATTGAATTTCAATATAATCTATTCTAGTCGATCCTGTAGCTGGAGCAGGATACCTACCACCTGCCCAAAATCCACGAGTTGAATTTGAAGCTGCTGCTGTAAAATCTCTTCCTTCTGCTAAGTTACCACCAAAATCAACTGCATCATTAAGTTCTGCCATTGTTATATACTGCAAATGTGTAGTTGGAATTGATGGCCACTGACCACCACCATATACACTACGAGTTCTATCAGAACAAGCACCACCAGCAGTATTGGCACCTTGCATGTCACCAAAATCTATTGCATCTCCTGCTGTTTCAATAGTAAAATAATTGATATCATTAAAAGGACTACCATTATTACCACCCCATACAATTCCACGAGTTGCACCATCTAAATTAGGATTAAAAGTATGAATCTGTAACCACTCTAGACCATTCCAATACTCCAACTTCTGAGAGTCAGAGTTGAATCGCATTGCTCCTAATGGTATCTCGACTGGCGGTAAACTCATGGTTATATTCTCCTATTCATATTTATGAGAGACCACCATGACAATCTGATAATGCACCACATGTATACATTAGTGGAGTAGCATCACCAAAATCTTTTGCATTACCTGTTGTTGCAATTGTTATATAATCAATTGTATTAATTTGACTTGGAGTATGACCACCAGTAAATAGTCCTCTAGTATGACTTGAAGTTCCTCCACCTTCAACTCTTCTTGCGGTAGTTAGATTACCAAAATCTGTTGCATCCCCTTTTGATGCAATTGTAATATATTCAATAGTATCCAATACACTGTTAGATGGACTATTAGCACCACCACCATATACACCACGAGTAGGTGATGAGAATGCACCAGCTGCTCTTATTCCACCTGTTAAAGCAACATCACCAAATTCTTGTGCATCTCCTAATGTTGCAATAGTTACATATTGAATTATATTTGTATTAATATCTGGACTTGTTCGCCATCCACCAGGTATTACACATCTAGTAGAAGAATTCATAGTATCAATATGTCTTACACCAAGATGCATATCACCAAATTCTAGTGCATCTCCTTTTGATGCAATAGTTGCATAACAAATATTAACACCTGTAGAAGGAACTGTTCCTTCCCAAAAAATAGCTCTTGTATCATTACCTCCAGTTGCACCACTAGAAGAAGTTCCAGTCAAATTACCAAAATCAAGTGCATTTGATGGAGTTGCAATCGTTACATATTCAATATCTGTAGTATATGGAGATGATGCTGCACTGTGTGCAAATAATCCACGAGTACTACTAGATCCACCTCTCGACCCATCAGCTGCAGTAATTAAATCACCAAAATAAGTAGAATTTCCTGTTGTTTGTATGGTCACATAAGTCATAGTTTTACTTGCAGGATTAGAACCTGCAAGTATCGCACGACCTCTACTTCTCTGTGATGTATCTCCTGTTGGGAAATACATATAACTTTGAGAATTTATTTTCGTATCTCCCTCAAATGTTACTCCCTCATCTACTCCTACTGGTGGAAGATCTTTGGGTTCTTTAGGTGGTTCTGCTAAAGTTAAACTAACATCATCAAAGTAACCAGTTAATCCAATTGTAATTCCAATTTGAATGTAGAACGTAGTTGATGTTGCAGTAAAATAAAAAGTATGTAAATCTTCATCACCTATACCAAGATTCGCTACATATTCTGCACCTCCACTTGAAGTTCCTAAATGTGTAAAGCAGTTACCACTATTACAACTAATATGTCTAATTTGAAATTTATATGTACTACCAATTGTCAATCCAGTTATTTCTTGTCTTGCTCTTCCTGTTCCACCAGATGCAACTATTTTTAATCTTTGGTTTTCTGAAGATAAAGTAGTCTCACTGGGTGCTAAACTGTCATCCCATCCAGTAGTTCCTGTACTAAAATTACCATTAGTAACTAAATTCTCATTTACTCCTACACTTACAAGATCTCCATAACCAGTAATAGTTTTGCCTGTTGCTTCTTGTAGTGGATTATCAGAATCCTGACAGCATAGAAGAACTGTTCCATCAATTGGTTTCAGTTCTTCTGTTGGTGGTGTGAATGTAGTTCCACCTGCATAAACTGCTGTTCCTTTTACAACTCTAACATTAGAAAGATATCCATTAAAACCATAAACTGGATTGCCACTAGAATTAGCTTCAGCACCTACGAAAAACTTACTAGTACCATTATTTTGAGTTCCAGAAACACTTGAAGTAGCAGTTTGTTTTCCATTATAATAAAATCTAAGAGTTGATCCTTCTAAAACAAGAGCAATATGATTCCATGTTTGTCTAGGTACTCCAGTAACAGAACTAGCAGAGTAATTTGTAGTACTACGATTCATATAACCAGTAATTACACCATTAGTATCAATATATAACTGAACATTTCTATTTGTTCCTCCACCACTTATCCATTGACCCAAGAAAGCACCAGAAGTATCAGGTATTCTACCTGGTTTTATCCAACACTCAACAGTAAAATCACCATCAAAATACCAATCAGTACTATCTGCTAATGATAAAGCATTCAAATTATTACTTGAACCATGACCATAACTATTAAAAAATACTGACCCTTTAATGGCATTTCTTCCACCAGTTCCCGTTAAATTATCTACTCTTAAATTTGCCATGTTAGAAACCTCCTAAACCACCATGAGAATCTGAACAAGAACTATTAATTGCAGTTCTATGACTCAAATCACCAAAGTGATTTGCTACACCACTACTATGCATTTGAAAATATTCAATTGTATTTACCATTAAACCAGGATCAAGAACATATCCTCCACCCCAACATGCACGAGTCCTATTTGAAAGACCAGTCATATATGTAAGTCCAAGTGATCTTTGTAATTCACCAAATTCAATTGCATTACCATCACTTGCAATCATCACTCCCCTTATACTACGAGTATGGTTGTTAATAGCATAAGGAGAACCAGCTGGACTAGCATATCCTCCAGCCCACATACCTCTCACTCCAGTAGATCCACCATGCTGATGATATGCACCATAAAAAAGATCTCTACCACTTTCCCAGGTTCCTTTTGATCCTAAAGTTAGACTAGTAATATATCCCTCTGCACCACTACCACCAGCAAATACCCCACGAGTTGATGATGCAACTGCACCTGGTGATTTTGCTGGTTTCATCAAATCACCAAAATCTAATGCAGTTGAACATTGTGCAATATTAACATAATCAATTACATTAACAGTACCTGGAGTTCTTCCTCCTCCTAACAATCCACGAGTTGAATTTGATAATGCTGCACCCCTAAACCTATCTGTACCCATATCTCCAAACTCAATTCCATTTCCTTTTGATGCGATTGTAACCATTTCAATTTTTTCACCGATTGCTGAAGGTCCATTACCTCCCCAAAAAAGACCACGAGTTTCTGATGCACATCCTCCTGCACCATCAATACCACTTGAATTAGCAGCAAGCAATTCACCAAAATCTTGTGCATTTCCTTGTGTTGCAATAGTTATATACTCAATAGTTTCTGAATAGTATATTCCAGGATTTCTACCATATCCAACAGCAAATAATCCCCGACCACGATTTCCATTATCAGCAAAAGAATTTACTGCTCTCCATTCATTACCAGTATAAAATTCAAGTGTTCCTAATTCATTATTAAATCTTGTAGTTCCTACTGTTGGTTCATCTACATTAACACCAGGAAGAGTAAAGTCATCTGTTACTGTTAAATTATCTACTCCACTAGTTAATGTTGTTCCTGTCGATACTGTAACTTCACCATCAACAATAATCTCTCCAGAGAGTGAACCAGCTTCAGTTGATTGTATAGTTTGTTTTTTAAGAAATAATTCAGAATCTATAAATCCATCATATGTTGTAATAGAAGATACTCCACCACCTCCTTCAAAACCTTGAGCAATAAGATCACCAGTTAAATGTAATGCAGTATTACTTATAGAAGTACCAATACCTACTTTTTCATCTTTTAAAGATAATTGGGTAAATTGAGTTGAAAAACCAATACGTACTTTTGCCATCTTAGTAACCTCCTAGTCCACCATGACAGTCGGTTGTTGAACCACCATCTCTTTTACCTTGTTGTAAATCACCCCATACCTCTATCTCACCTTTTGATTCAAAAAAGAAAGAATCAATAGTTGATCTAGACATATAAGGAGAACCTGCTCCATCATACCCACCAGCAACAAAACCTCTTACCTGACTTGATCCACCATAAGCATAACCAACTCTACGAGTACTTAGATTACCAAAATCATATGCCCGTCCTTCTGATGCCATAATTATATAACTTTTTGCATTTTCTACATTAGCTCCAGGATATTGATATCCACCTGCAATAGATCCTCTAACAGAATTTGAATTACCACACTGGTATGCACCAGCAAATGTATTATCACCCCAGATAAGTGCATTTCCTTTTGATGCGATTGTAACCATTTGAATATCAGCAGTATAAGGAGCATTTGCACAAGAAAATCCACGAGTAGGTGATGAAAATCCACTATCTTGACCTCTACCATTTATCTGAAGAGCACCAAATTCAAGAGCATTTCCAAGTGTTGATATTTCTACGTACTGAATAACAGTATGTGGGTTACCAGGATTACCTCTTCCACCAGCCCATATTGCACGAGTTTCTGATGAAAATGATCCTCCTGTCCTATATGCAACATGAAAACTATCTCCAAAGGTAAGTGAATTACCTAAAGAAGCAATTGTTACATATTCAATTGCAGCTGGAGTGGTGCCACTACCTGAAAGAAAAACTCCTCTTGTTCTACTACCAGATCCAGATGCAGCATTACCAAATCCAGCTTCACCAAATCCTTGTTCCTCACCATTAGTTACCATACTATAAGCAGTAATTTCATTAAAAGAAGCAGCTGCTGGATTGCGATTTCCTCCATAAAGAACAGCACGACCCATTGATGATGTATTATCTACCTGTTTCCATAAATTGCCATCCCAAAATTCAATCGTTTTAAAATCTTTATTATAAAATAATGATCCTGCTTTTGGTGCTGATGGTCTATCAGTTGTAAATCCAATTGGAGGAGTAAATGTATTATATGCTTTTACACTTTCAATACTTCCTTGACCAGTTGTTGCACCAGTAGATACAGTCATTGTAAGACCAGAACCCACAACTATCTCATTTGCTAAAGATCCACTCTCTCCACCATCAACAGTTATATTCTCTACGTATGATGTTTTCTTATTTTGGAATCCTTCATATACAGAAAAAGTAGTAATTCCAGAATTACCACCAATTTTAATATTTTTTGCTCTTATATTACCAACAACTTCAAGCTTTGCAGCAGGTAGTGAAGTTCCTATTCCAACTTTACCATCATCCTTGAGAACAAAATCATCTAAGTGACTAAAACGTACTTTTGCCATATCAATAACCTCCTATTCCACCGTGTGAATCTGAACATCCATGAGCAGCAGAAATTAATCTACTCAAATCACCAAAATCTTTTGCATTTCCAAGTGTTGCAATCGTTATGTATGATATAGTATTAAGATATGTTGGTGCAGTATAACCACCAGCTGCAACTGCTCTTGTATGAGTTGACATAGCCGCAGCATTTCTTGTTGGGGTTGATAAATCACCAAATTCTCGTGCATTACCTTCAGATGCAATAGTAACATATTGTATCTCATCTACTGCAGTATCAGTAGTACTACCATCTCCTTTTTCTCCACCAAATACTACACCTCTTGTTGGACTACTAGCACCAGCACTGAGTCTGACTTTTGCAGTTAATTTACCAAAATCTGTTGTATTTCCCATTGAAGCAGTATTTTTAAACTCCATATAATCGGTATAATTACCATATCCACCAAAGAACACAGAACGAATTTGAGAATTTATTCCAGTACTACCCCTTCCTCTATTTGAAGAATTTAAATCACCCCAATCATCTATTCTTCCCTTGTTTGCAAAATATATAGTTTCAATTACATTAATTCCAGTTGGATAACCACCACCAGCAGATATACCTCTTATGGAACTTGAGGTTCCTTGACCACCCCAACCACTTGAACTATTTTGCCCCCAATCTATCCCAACTCCTCTACTCTGCATATTAAAATATTCAATATCAAAATTATTACCAGGAGAATAACCTGCTTGCCAACCACCCCAAATAACTCCCCTACTACTGTTGGAAGATGCAGCACCACCATAATTAACTTCAGCTAATTCACCAAAATCAAGTGCATTACCAAGACTGTTTATTTTAATCTCTTCCAGATTTTTTTGAGTTACATTACCAACCAAATTACCTGCTGCTATCACTCCACGACCACTTGCACCACTAATAACAAATTGTTTCCACTCTCTACCATTATAAAATTCAAGTGTATTTACATCCGTATTATACCGAACCATCCCTTCATGAACTGCATCTGGTCTATCTTCTACGCCACCAATTGGAGGAGAAAAATGAGTTCCTATACTTACACTTCCAACTGTTCCAACATCAACAGTTGCACCTACTGATACTATAAAAGTTTTTCCTGTTCCTACAACAATATCACTATTTGTTGAATGTTCTCCAGTAAGAGTTACACTATCACCACTTAATTCTTTATCTACAAACCCAGAATATCTTATAAATGTGGTTACTCCAGATACGATTGGATTTAGATTAGAAGCCTTTACCGTACCCTCGACTATAAGATTACCAAGTCCAGTGGTACTGTTGCCAATACCTGCTGCTTGGTCTTTTAATTGAAACTCTGACCCAATTCCTATGCGGTAAGTTGCCATATTAACTCACCTATACCGATATTTTGTCAATAATCGTCGTAATCGTTGCATTTGACGCACTACCCATCGTAACTCGAAGAACTGCATTACTACCAGAAATAACTCCATCAATTGTTCCTAACATTGATCCAGTAGCAATTGCTGCTTCTTCAACCACAGTGACTGTCGTACCATCATGTATCATTAAATATCGACCTATTTGATATGCAGATCCTTGTGTAATTTGTACTCTAACAGATGCAGAACGATATGATGCATGTGCAAATGTTCCTATACCTGTTGCACTGGCAGTTGCAACCACATTGTCTATCTCTGTACCACCACCGAGTCCACCCCATACACTTCCATCATACCCCTCAAAGGTATTAATTGTTGTATTATATCTTATATCTCCTTGGGCAGGAGATGATGGTCTGAAATCTGAATTACCAACTGGAATTCTTAATGCACCAGTACCAGTAATATCTGCACCTTCAGTTGTTGTACCAACACGAACAGCACTACCACTACCACCAGTTATTGTATGATAGAGTCCAACACCACCACCAACTTCTCCCATAATCAGAGTGTTAGTATGAGTATCCTGAACATAGAAATCATCAGCTAATATTACTAACGATCCAGTACCAGTTTCTTTTATGTAAGAATGATTATTAGAATGTTGATGATATATTTTTAACTCTGCATTATCTCCAAGATGCAATTCTGCACCATCTGCAAAATTCAACGCATTATTTGAAGAAGACCATGTTGCATTTTTTGTTGCACCAGTCAATGTTACATCAGCAGAGAATGTAGCAGCCTCTGCTACAGTAAGACCATCTAAAGTTGTTGCACCATCTACATCTAAAGTACCATCAAGATCTGCATTACCAGTAACTGTTAGTCCACCACCAACTTTGGTATCATTAAGTGTAGATATACCAGTTATATTTAAATCTTCACTCTTTACTTCTAATCCTACATTTAAATTCTTTACAATACCAGCACCACCAGATACCTGTAACACACCAGTGGTAGTACTAGTAGAATTATCTGTGGCACTACAAGTAACAAATCCAGCAGATACTATAATACCCCCATTTGCAGTAATAATACCAACCGAGTATATGTCCGTTACGTTTGTATAGTTTAAACTTCCTGATACATCTAAATCTCCAGTAACAGCAAGTGTAGAACCATCCCAAGTCAAAGCAGCATTACCTGCTACTTCACCATCTGCAGAATTACAGAAAAGAATTTGTTCATTACCTATATCTACAATCTTAGCACTATCAGCAATTAATGCATCAATATTTGCAGTTCCATCAATATATAAATCTTTGAATTCTACTCCAGATGCACCTAAATCATAATCACCATCAGTAAGAGGTACGATATGAGCATCAAACCTACCAGTAGGTGTGATACTATCTGTAGCAGCATTACCTAAGTCTACGTTACCATTAACTGTTAGGTTAGTACTTGCTGTGATTGCACCAGTAACGGCAAGAGTAGTTTCATCAAATGTTAAGTTACTGCTACTTGTTATTGATCCACCAACACCAGCAGTAATAACCTGATTATCAGTTAAATTTGTTGCTCTAAGATAGTTTGCAATTAGTCCATCATTAACAAATACTGTGGCAATGCCAGTACCCATACCAAAGGTAGTGACACCAACAAATCTAAATCCACCACCAGTACCTGGAGTAAAACTTGTTAGTCCAACAATTCCGCAGCCAGTTAGATCTAGAGCATCCCCCAATGGCAACTCTTTCAGGTGAAGATTAGTTGTGTCTACAATTAAAGGAACTCTGTTCGCCATTATATTTCTACTGGTTTAGTTGTATTTATGCAGGGTTGATGAGCACAGGTACGATAGAATCATGACCTAGATCAGTTCTACCATATACTGGAACATTTGTTGCTTCTAGAGGTACCGTATATCTGCTTCCTGCTCTATTAAAAACTGGAATAGATTTCATTCCACCAGTGTGGAAAGTATTACCCAAAGACATTATATAGAATGATGTTGGACTTGAAGATGGTGCAGAAGTAAAAGTTATCGTATCATTAAGTATAGTAAATGCCGTAACTGGTTCTTGAATTGCACCATTCAATACCACCAATAACGTATAGGCATTAGTAGTATAGTAAGGATCGCCACCCAAAGTTAAATTAAACGTTGTTTCACTGCCATCAAAATCACCCGATATATTATCGAGTTTTCTATATGCACCTATTACTGGGGATCTTCCTTTGTATGCCATAGCGTTTCTTAGTTATTTATTAGATTTATTCATTATTCAGCAGCGTAATTTCTGGTGAGTGTCCATGTATCTTTATAAGTTACCTGTATTCTACCTACAACTTGAACAGAACCTCCAGTAGTAACTTTTAATGCTATAGCACCAGGTGTGGATACATCCCAGAAGAAAGATGGTTTAATATTACTATCACTACCTCCTGCAGCCGCATCTATATTATTAGTTGCTTCGGCAGAACTATTACTTGAAGTTTTTCTCGCAATAGCCATTATTTGTCCACCATAACGATTATTTGATGCATAAGAATATAAAGCACAATAATCCATTGTTGCAACTACTTGTGAGTCACTACCTCCAGTACTCATTGTGCAAATAGTATGAGTAGTACCAGAACTGAAATACAAACTAGCACTCCACGTATCACAAGAATATCCTTCAACTTGGTCTGCTCCTTTTACTTTTAATGTATAATCAACACCACTTGGTTTGATGCGAACTCTTTCATCATTTGTTAAGTGTACGGATCCAGAATCTCCACCGTCTAGAGCAAATACGAAATCACCATGACCATAATTTCCCATATCAATATGTGCAAGAGCAGCTTTCTTTCTCTCACCACTATCATTACTGAAAATTAAGGAAGCATTATTTCCAGTTCCATTATTCAGATTATTAATGAATAATCCTTCAGCAGTCGTTGAGTTATTTGATGTAAATTTCTGTTTTATAAATCCATTCCTATCAATGCGAAGTCTTTCGCTAGGTACACCAGAACCATCAGCAGAAGTAGAAAATACAAGTCTACCTGGCATATCATCAGTACCAGGTTCTTCATCTACAAAACAATCAATTTTTGCTGCTGCTGTAAAGGAAGTAGCATCGTTACCTTTAAATTCAACTGTTCCTATTAAATCATTTTCTGCAACAGCAGTATTAGTAGTTCCATCAGTGGATCTAGCTCTGTGTAATTGTAATTTTGCACCTCTTGCAGTAGGGTTTGAAGTTCCTGAATATGCAAATAGACTAATACAATGACTAACATCATCTGCTTTTCCTAGAAACTGTGCAACTTGTCCACCTGTATCTGCTGAAGAGTTTAAGTTTGATTTATATGCAGATAATCCTGAAAGAAATCTACCTGATCCATCAAACACATGAGCCTTAGTTTGCCCAGATCCCATTGTTGCTATTTTAACTGTCTGCCTTCCATTACCATCAGAAAATGTCATACTAGCATCACCAGCAGTTGCATCTATTCTTCCACCAACTGCATCTCTATTAACATAGATTAAACCACTTGATGCGATGCGAAGCCTTTCTGTATAATTTCCACCTGTGGGTTGTGTATGGAATGCAAGGTATGCATCATCCATTGCAGACTCACGGTATGCACCCATACCTGCAACACTATCAGTTCCTATTCTATAAAAATTTAATCCTATAACAGAATCATTAGCAGGAGAACCATGACGGGTAAATGTAATCGTGGAATCATTTACTCCATCATTCCCTTGAATCTCTAAAGGAGAAACAGGGGTGCAAGTATTAATTCCAACTGCTCTCGAACTAGCTAAAGATAATACAGCATCATTCTGAGTAGCTCCCCAATCACTATTACTTGTTCCTACTGAAAAGTCTAAATTACCCCAAGCTGAATCATCACCTCTTATTCTCCAGTTTCTTGATGTTCCACTACTATGAGACTTGAAAGATATACCCCTATTATCTCGGATATGAATACCACCTGTGTTTCTTGTATCAACAGGAGTGAAACTACCTACAACTATATTACCTCCTTCAGCGATTGTTAATTTTGTTCCAGCAGAACTTCCAACTATTAAGTCTTGATTATTTGTTCCACCAGACGCAATATATTGTGCAGCACCACTTGTTGATTCAAAATATAATTTACCACCTGCAGCGGCTGCTGTTCCTATTTTTAAATTACCACTTGCATTAATATCAAATCTTTGAAGTCCAGCAGTTTCTACTGCAAATGTATCATCACTAGGAAATCTAATTGAAGTATCTGTATTACCAAGATGAATTATTGAATCAGCAATACCTACAGATCCATCAACAGTAATTGCATCATCAAAATTAGCTGCAGCAGTGAATGAAGAGACACCTGTTACTGCTAGGTTACCTGCTAATTCTATATCAGCATCAGCATCTATATCTCCAGCAAATGTTGATACACCAGCTTGAACATTAATACCATTTGCGAGAACATTAATACCATTCTGTGCCGTAACAATACCAATCGAATCTATATTAGTTACGTCTGTATATGTTAATGTACCACCAATAGAGACGTTACCAGTAAATGTTGCTGCAACACCTGTTAAATTCTTTAAATTTATATCTGTATTCTGTAAATCTGAACGAATCATTGAGACATTACCAGTTCTACCATAAAAACCAGTAACTCCACCACTACCAGATCCACCACCAGATCCACCAGCAAAACCTATATGCCTTACTGCTATTGCTGCATTCAATGTAGGTGCAGAAGTAAAGGTTACTACTGATGCACTTAAACTGTATGCTCGTGTAGTTGATGAATCAGATGGATATTGAGTAACACCATCAATGGTAACTAAAATATTATCAGCATTTGCTGGAGTCTTAGAAAGAGTATATGTAGTTGTTGATCCATTTCCAGTAAAATTATCTATCTTATTATCAGATAACTCCCATGAAGATAGATTAGTGGTCAAGTAATGACCCCAGAACGTATCTAATACAGTAGGAGCTGTAGAGAATACTATAACATTATTACCTTCTATTCCAAATCCATTACTTGGTGTATTATTCTGTGGTTCCTGAACAACACCATTCATAGAAATCATAAGTTGTCCAGGTCTGGTCAACTTAATATGAGTTCCACTACCAGTTGTTGCTTTAAATTTTGTATTCGTACCATCAAATGCAACATTTAATGTATGAGAAGTTCCTCCACCCACTCCTGTTAAATCTACTGCAGTTAGTGCAGCTGCATTAGACGCACTAGTAGCAAGTTTAATCGTATCCTTATCTTCTCGTATTATATAATAAACAGTGGCATCTGTTAATCCAGTGATTACAGTACCACCGCCACCTTTACCATATGTTACTCTCTGCCCTTGAATGAATCTATGATCATAAAATGTAAGTGTATCATCACTTGTTGATACTACGGCAGCAGAAGATCCATCAAAAGTTTTGGTATAAGAAGATATATCATCTAACACCTTAAAACTATTGGTTTCTCCTGCTATTGGTTGATTACCGTAATATGCCATTATACTTTTTAAATATTTAGGATGGTGGTGTAGGCCAATTTACTGAAGTCTTATCCAATCTTCCTGCAGAATCCAAATCAGGAGAATTTCCAGCAGGAAGATCTCTTAATCTCTGACGATATATTTTCCATTCTTCTGACATGATAAGATCAGAACTTGCTCTCCAATCTGTTTGTTTTAATAAACTATCTCTTTCTAAACGTAACAGTCTCAATGGTTCTGCAGTATTAATTTCTGCAAGTTTTGTATCTAGATCATCTTTTGACGGTTTAGAAGTCTCATCATACCACTCCAAAGTATCATAATCAGAAGCATCTTCCATCTTCCACTTTGTACCAGGATAATTTTTAACTAATACATTAGAATAATCCATTATGCTTTAATCTCCTGAACGGTAATCCAACTAGTTGCTCCACTACTGGCTATTTGCTGTGCTCTATTTAACTCAAAATTGTTCTGACACATCATCGATACATTATATCTTAGATGACCAAGACCATCAGGACTATCAACACGATCAAGATATTGAATATCTTGAGCCATAGTATCATATTGCCAAGTGTGTGTTACAGCATCATTTGAAAAAGGAACGTCGGTTTTATACCATGCCTCATTATTTGTATATCCAAAAGATCTTGTTAGGTTACTATTCGTACCAACATAAACAGTATTTCTTCTTAAGAAAAGAAAGATGTCTCCTTGGTCTGCATTATCATTACCAAGATATGAATGACTATAAGATACATGTGCTGTTATTAAAAAACTACTGGTTTTTAATTTTGGAAATATGTTTATACCAAATAATTCTGCTGCACTAGTAGTAGCACCATAAACTTCTTGACCAATATGAAAATTCTGTTTAACCTGTATAACAGATCCTGATGGCATCTTCTCATAAGGAACCTTAGCGTAATCTAACTCTGTTAATTTCTCCCTGAAATTAAATGCTGGTTTTGTAATTCGTGTTGTCATTTTATCTCTCCACTATCATACCATCATCTGCTGCAATAGTATGAGTAATTGGCGTAGTTGTATTATTTATCCTCTCCAATCCACGGAAATCACTACGTCCTGCAGATGTTCCTACATGATATATTCCCGTACCCCTATCATATGCAAGTGCTGTAATAACATTACTAGAACCATATAAAGTACACTTTGCATTCTTTTTGAATAATGGAAGTTCATCGTTATACATTGTCTTAACCTGCTCATCAGTCATTCCCTCCATATGCACTTTAACTAATGCTAAAGAACCACTCTGATGATGGTCATCTGATTTACCCCATGCACCAACACGGAAGTTATTGACTGCAGCATAATTTTGATTTGATGGTGCATTTGTTCCTCTCCTAATACCATCAACATATAAAACCTTTCTATTTGCATTTGGATCCATTACAGCTACTGCATGATGCCATTCTCCATCATCAAATCTTTCTCCAGAATAAAGTGTAGTATTATTATCATCATGGAAATACATCTGGCCAGGTTTTCCACCAGCATCCATATGCATAGCAATTCCAGCACCGTTACCACTAGTACCATCATGTATACTGACAACGTAACTATAACTACTAACATCAGTATTTTTTATCCATCCTGCCAACGTATATGTACCTGGATTACCGAAGTTAATAGTTACTGCAGTCTTTGAAATTTTATTACTACTACTAAAACCAGATGCAGCACACAACTCTGCACCATCTGCAACGGTTGCAAAATTAATAGTTCCAGTAGTATCTAATGCTCTTCCATTATGACCAAGATCAAGAATATTATCTGTTCCTGTTGTTTTATTAGAGGTACTGGTACCACCAAGCCACGAGAAGGATCCTGCAGTACCTGTACCCATCCAACCTGTAATTCTATCGTGCGTAATCAAAGCTGCTAATGAACGCCTCTCTCTTTCATAAGTTGCAAAAGCACTACCAGCATTTATTCCATCAAAATAATCAGGAACAGGTCTTTTATGTAATGCAAACCCTAAAGGACCACCCAATCCATTTCTTCTCTGAAGATCCCAAGCCCAACCATTATCATATCCAATTTTTATACTTCCAGCCTCATTACCTGTTGTAACAGAATATGCCTCTGTTCCTTGTGATCCTGCCCAACCTGTTTGTACATCATCAGTATTATTAGCAAAAGTTCTATTAGAATTATTATCATCCAGCAATTTTAATGAGACAGCATAACTATCCCTAAAGTAAGTCCAGTAACTAGTACCACCAGCAGGATCAAATCTATCAGCTTGAAACCATAAGAAATTCTCATCAGTAATTGTTATCTGACCACCGTGACTATAATCACCACCAGAAGAACTACTAGTCATAGCAGTTACAACACCATGTAATTGATTGTATACATCAGTTCCAGACTGTATATGATTCATACCAGCACCAGTTATCAAGTAAATATCAGGTATTGCAATACCAGTATCTGGATTAATCCTAGCATCTGGTCTGACATCCATTACAACATCTTTTACTAGAGAATCCTGAAGCAATCCTTGAAACCAAAATTTTCTATTACCTCTATTAGTCGAAGGCCAGAATTTAGCACTATCACTACTCGATGTATTTCTTAAATGAATATGATTCTTTTCAAGTGCATATGGTATATGTCCACTACTAGCGTGTCTCAAACCAAGAATTTCATCTTGAAGAAAATCAACCATTATTGGCCAGAAATTATTTGCCTGTGATCCTGTAACAAGTATTCCATTCAGCATATAAAAACTACGTGCATTGGCACATCCATACATCACATTTCTTGTATTTTCTCCATAAAAATTCCAAGCAGGGAATCTCATCCATAAAGGACAACCAGGTTGATCTGCATCATAAATTGCAATTTCATATGCACTAGTTGAATAAAGTACAATAATAGCAACAGCAGGAAACTCTCTTCTATTACCTCTTACATCAGTTCCTAATGTTTCATTATACCAAGAAGTATGTTGACATCTCTTTCTCCATGCACCACCATCACTATCATATTTGGTATTATAAATGAATGCATAGATTGCAGAACGAGGAATAGTACTATTCATTTCAGCAATACTTCCTAGTTCTGCTTTTGTTAATACAGCATGACCAGGATCTTGATATGCCAATCCACCTAACATTGCGTTAGTTGGTACTTGACTATTTCCGATTCCGACTAGATTGGGCATTAGTTATTTCTCTCCTGTGGTATTTATTATGAGGTTAAAGTAATCAATTGAGAATTTGGAAGTCTCTTTGGATAATACATGATTCTCTTCACATATCCATCGAACCAACTTGTTCCCCAAGCAGCCCTACCTATCATTAATGAATTAATATCAGATGGCATATTACCACCCGTATCAGTAGCAACAGCACTTCCATTTACTGAGTAGGCATAATCATCTTTCTTAAATCCAACTGCTGCTTTGATATTCGTCTTAAGACCACTATGTGATATGCTGGAATCTGAAACTACTGAACTACTTCCAGTAACTACTTCAAATCTCACCTTTGCAGTATTTGTTGCAGTTGCTCTTAACTCTATTCTTTCAACTTGTCCAAGATCTTTATGGAAACTAACTAAATTCTGATTAGCTTCTGACTCTGTTGTTACCCATTCGGCAACAATAGTTCCTTCATAATCATCAAAAATATTAAGTATAGTTCTATCAAGTGCAGAAGATCCATCCGTTGCTGAACCCATACTAAGATATTCATATCCACGAGTTGCTTTATTTCCACGAGTAGGTATCAGTGAAGTTGGGAAAGAACCTGCTTCTAATTGAGCACCCCATAATAACCATCTATCTCCAGTTCCACCTGAAGAATCATATCCACCAATATCCTGTTCATCTGCATTTGCTTGAGTTGTAAATTTCCAAGTTACTCTATGCCAGTTATCATCAGCAGGAGTATATGTTGATGTTTGTCCACTAGCTTCAACTCCATCAATATATATTTGAGTACTAGTTGGTCCTGTTCCACCAACGAATTGGAAAGACCAAACTGATCCTGAATTTAATCTCTTCATCCACCAAGACCAACAATATGTTGTAGAGTTATCAAGATCTACTTCTTCGTAATCAAATCTTCTTCCTGATGTTGCATTAAGTGTATATTTTAATGCACTCACAGTTCCATCTGGACCTAATGCTGCATTTGGAGTCATAGTACTATTAGTCGAATTCTGTTGAACCCATCCAACTGTATAATCAGCCGCTGCACCTTGAGATTTAAATCCATCGCCATGACTATATCTTAAGAGATTAGTTCTAGTTTGCTCAATCAATAACCCTTTAGGTTCTCTTGTTACTGGATCATGATCAAACCTTGGTTGATTTTCACTAACAAATTTAACAAGACCATTCTCATCAATATATGATGCACCACCTAATCTATAATATCTAAATCTTGAATCTAATTTTTTAGTTGCTGCAAAGTTAAAGTCTAATGCTGGTCGTATGTTTGGATAGTCTTGTGCTGCTGCATATTCACCACGTATCGATAGGTTGGCATCTGGATCAAAAATAACTTGAGATGCTCCACCAATAGTATCATTCTCAATATACAATTTATTATCACTACTAGTTTTTATTTTCCAGTTAGAAACATCAGAACCATTATTAGCACTTCTTAATCTTAAATGTGCAGAACCATTAGCATGATCCTCAATAAGAATATCACCAGCACCATAAACGTGTAGGCCATAATCAGGACCATCAGTTCCGATACCAACTTTACCTGTATCACCTTTCACATACATCATATTAACATCATTAACTTGTATCTTTACATCTCTGTTCGCACTTCCAGCATTCAATAATAAATCATTTCCAGTCTTAGATCTTAATTCATTTAAGCATTGAATTGTTCCATTGACATCTAATTTTTCACTAGGAGTTATACCCAATCCCATATTACCAGCAGAATCGATGCGAAGGCTTTCACTACCAGCAATTTCTACCGTAAATGTATCATCACTAGGAAATCTAATTGAAGTATCAGTATTACCAAGATGAATTATTGAATCAGCAATACCTACACTACCATCAACCGTAATCGCATCATCAAAATTAGCTTGACCAGCAAATGTTGTTACACCAGTTATATTCAGTTGAGGACCATGAACAGTATCATTAAACCAAAGTCTTTGCCATGAATTAGAACCAGATTGCCCCAATTCTAGACTTCCAGTTAAAGGAGTGAAATTACTATTAGGTCTTCCAACAAAATTAATAGGATATGCTGCTGAATCTCCAATAGTAACTCCTGCACCTGTTATAACAATATCATCATTAAAATTAACCCTACTACTAAATGTAGAGACACCAACAACACTCAATGCACTACTAATGCCTACTTCTTTAGCAAATGTTGATACACCAGCTTGAACATTAAGTCCATTACCAGAAATGTTTATACCATTCTGTGCCGTAATTATACCAATCGCATCTACATTCGTTACGTCTGTATATGTTATCGTACCGCCAATATTAACATTTCCAGTAACAGTCAGTGATCCACTAACATGACCATCACCATTTACATCTAATCCAGTACAAGTTACAACTCCAACAAAATTTGCTCCATCACCAGTAACTCCTGCACCTAAAGGTCCATCAAACCTAGTAGCAGTTATGATTCCACTTGAATTTATATTATGGCTATGAAAATTGGCAAGAGTATGAATACCAGGACCAAGTATCTTTGTGAACGCCATATACTTTTTTACCTATTTATGGTGAATACGCATCTGCTTCAATCTGAACCCAATCAGGAACTGACCCCACAGATGTTGTACGTTCTTGACTTTTTGGAATTGCATCTTTAATTGCTAAAATGTCACTCTTCCAAACATCAAGACCTTTATGATAAATTTTATCTAATTGATCTTCGATAGGTCCATAAGCTTTCTTACGAGCAGTTGCATAACCTTCTTTAACTAAAACATCTGGTCCTTCTACAATACCAAGACCTTGATCCTTTACATCTTGAAGGAACTGTTTATAATCAATATTATCTCCAGAATCTTTTAAAAATTGAGTATTATCAGAAGTCCTCAATATTGAGTATTGATCTGATAATTGATCATATGTTAATTTATACTTATACATGATTAGAACTCCCTCGAAAATCCAAGAATGCTAGTACCTGCACCATAACCTTGTGCAGCACGACCAGGAGTTAAATCACTAGTATCTCTATTAAAATTAACTCTACATCCCCAAAGATCCCCATATCCATTTTTAAAACTATCTGCCAATGTTATACTACTAGCAGGTTTAGTTTGGTTAGCACTGTAAATATTATAATCAGTTGATGATCCATTTGTTGTCAAACTTGTAGTTCCTCCACCTCTCATTACTACTGGAAATTGTAATGGATACTGAGCTACAGATGCACCTGTACATTCTCCCATCATAGGGAATCTATATAAACCACCACTAGGACCATATTGTACATAATATCTCTGACATAATGTAAGTTCTTCACCAAGACTACGTTGTTCAAATTCAGTGGCTTGAGATCCATATTCTAATTGAACATTTGCAAAATCAAGTGTAAATGCTGCGGTTGAATTATCACCATTTGGTTGTCTGAATAATTCTATTTTATAGAAACTTGAGTTTACATCAGTTCCTAAAGTTTTACCCGAAATACTAGGTGGTGTAAAGGTAAATGTTTTTCTTGTCCAAGTATTATTGACACTATAATTAAAATGAGTAGTATCAACTACACTAGAAGCACTACCACTACTTCCAAAATCTTGTCTAAATTGTAAATCAAACGAACCTCCACCACAATTTGTTCCCTTTACCCAAAAAGAAAGAGTCAGTTCTCTTCCTGCTGTTCTAGTAACGTCTTCTATACATTGTCTGATTGCTACATTATTAGCACCTGTTGTGACTGCATATCTTAAAAAATATTTTGGATTACCAGGAACTTCAGTCTGTCCAAGAGTAAATGCTTGTCTTGTCACTTGTTTTGTTGCACCAGAAGATGCATGTTTCCAACGATCCGCAGACAAATATCCATCACTGGTATTAGAACCACTATCAGTAGCTCTTTGCCAAATATCAAAACCACCATTAATTATTAAATTTTTTCGACCAGAACCCATAAAGTTTCTAGCTTCTTCTACCGTCTCTGATCTCATTAATTCAGAACCTTTCACTCCAACAGGTTTATCAAGTTCTGATAACTTCTCTCTTAAATTAAATTCTGGTTTTTCTATACGTACTGTCATACTATTGTTCCGCTACAAGTCCATTAGATGCTGATATAGCAGTTGTCACTGCTGTGGTTGTATTATTTATTCTGTTTAGACCCTGAATTTGACTACGACCAGATGATGTTCCAACATGTATTGTATTATCAGAATCATCATATGCGAGTCCTGTCACTGCATCTGATGATCCATACAAAGTACATTTGGAATTAGGTGCAAATAATTTTTTTTCATCCTCATATATTTTTTTGATTTGCTCCTCTGATGGTGCTGATGCTGATACTCTAACCAGTGAAAATCTATTACTAGTTCTAGCAGTAGCAGGGAATGGTTCTGTCCAACCTATAGTAAGTTTAGCAGTTGAATTTACATTTTTTGTTGATGCTGTATTTCCACGCTCTTTCCCATCAAGGTATATAAATTGCTGTCCATTCCTTCTAACAAATGCAAAACATACCCACCTATCAAGAATATTTGGATTACTAATATCTAGTGTAGCGTATGATGAACTTTCACTTGTTCTGAATCTTAAATAAGGCGTACCATAATGATAAAATACAAAGAAACCTTCAGTTGAAGCCGCTCTTCTTGAAATTAAGTAACTATCTCCGTTTCCTCCAGTAGATGACACATATCCCCAAAAAATGCAACTAAAATCACCAGTTCCAAAGTTTAAATCTGCGTTATAAGGTTGATATAAGTAATTTCCATTTGGTTGATCAATTCCAGTATAATAAACTAAGTCTGCACCAGTAGCAACAACATCCTTAGTTACTGTTCCAACTACTACTAAACCTGTATTAGATACAGATCTATCTGCTTCTGCTGGATATATTTTTACATTATCAATAGTACCCTCAAAAGATTCACTTCTAAAATATACTAGAGTATTTCCAGTCACTTCACCAACATGATAATAAGTTCCACTTGTAGCCATATCTGTACCAGAAGTAGCACCACCAGTTGAATAAGAAACATATAAAGTACCTGCTGTACGAGTAACTGTAACTTCAACAACTACACTTGTTCCTATATCCCATCTATCTGTTGATGGATATATAAATCTTCCACTATTTGTACCATCACAAGTTGCCACATTACTACCAATTGTCCAATCAGAGTTTGCTGTCCATCCATTAGATGTTGCAAATGTTCCATCAAAAGTATTACCAGAACCTAATGTATCTGCACTTATATTTGTGTCATCAGTACTAGCAAGCCATGCACCTTTTATATTTCCATGTTGCCATCCAGTATTAAAATCAGTTGCTATTCCACAGTGCATTCCAGAACCTAAAAGTCCTCCTTCATTTATGTCAATTATATCTACACCATTTGTATGTCCGATTGCTCTATCTTCTAAGAAGTTTGCAATACCATTTGCTCCTACATTAATGGGAATGCCATTAGTAGCCCAATCTCTTTCAGTATCTGTAAATCTTCCTATAAAATTAGAAAGACCATTCCAATAAGTTGAAGATGTATCACGATCTGGAATTGGGTAATAATTTATCCAGTAAGCGTTGTGTGTAAAAGCAAGATTATTTGATTTGGTGAAATAAATTTGGTTAACAGGAAGAACTGATGAACCAGTTGGGAACATATCACAAACTTTCCCATTATCCTTAATAACACTCAGACCACTATCAGTTGCAACAGCAATTGTAGGTATTGGAAGTCCAGTATAATCATCAATCGGTGCATTTGGTAGCACAGTCATTGCTACGTAGTTACATTGAGAATTATCAACTAATTGATATTTACTATCCTTATCTCCGTATACATTTGTTCCTAATACAGTATTTCTTTGTGATATAGTATGGGCTAAAAACCCAAATATATTTTCCGATTGTGCATCACTTGATCCAAAAGCATAACTAATTTCAGATATAAAGTTAATCCAAACACCACCACCTCTGTCAGCACTACTAGTGGAATTTGCACATACAAATAAATTTCCATTTAGCATAGAAATCGCTTTTATGTCTCCCATAAAGCGATTAAGAATACGGTTTTCACCAGCACTACTGCCTTGATTAAACACCATCCACATTGGCATCTCTGGATCATCACCATCATAAATTTTTATTTTAGTGCTTTCAGCAACAATCACCGCAACAGCAGGAAACTCTTTTCTACTGCCTCTAGTTGATGATCCTAAAGTTTCATTATACCAAGAAGTATGACTTGTTCTCTTTCTCCATGCACCACCATCACTATCCTTTCTAGTATCATATACAAACACATCTACTGCAGTATCAGAAATACTCTTATCTATTGCAGATAAATCATAATCACTAGATGTTGTTACTCCAGTTACTGCTAATGAACTTGCAATAGAGACGTTTCTATCGTTTCTAATGCGAAGAGCTTCTGTAGTTCCTGTATAAAATATATGTGTTCCTGTACTTTCTCTTGCTCGATAATATGTTTGTCCATCAGTTGCAACATATAAACTAAAACCATCAGTGGTTGTAGCACCTGTAGTGCTATTAGTCATATGCAAATACGAACTAGCAGCAGTCGGTTGATGTATATGTACATTTCTCTGTGGATCATCAGTTCCGATACCAAGACGACCATTATTATCCAAAATCATATCAGTGCCTTGAGATTGGACAGATGCATTACTTGCTGTTCCAAATCTTAATTTACCATTAGTACTACTTGTGTCGGATTCAACCCATATTGCTGCTCCACCTTTACCTATACCTGCGGATGTTTCTCTATAAAATTCTATACCACTTCTATTTGTATCACCAGATGCCTCTATACGAACTGCTCCATGACCACCATATTTTACAACATGCAATTTTTTATGTGGATTCGTGGTTCCGATACCAACATCACCACCTGGTTCGATGCGAAGTCTATGTGCAGAATTACTATCATCGTAGATAGAAAAAGTCCCATTATCGTTTATAAGTGAGAAATCAGAATTTGAATCTGTATCTAGTAAATAAATTCTCGGATATGTATTTTTTACATAAAGATCTCCACTAAATGTAGATACACCAACTACCGATATACCTGCACCTATCTGAACATTATTTGCAAATGTGGCAACACCAACTGAATATACGTCTGTTACATGAGTATAATTTAACGTTCCTGAAACTTCTAATGTAGTAAATGTTGCTCCTGTTCCTGATATATTTCCTACGAATTGCTCTGCAGTAACTTTTGTTGCACCTAAATCTCCAGTGCTAGAGTTAAATGTAAGGTTTGATCCTAATTTTGGTGCTTGATAAGCATCAGTGGAACTATTAACAAATAAAGGAAAACAAGTGGTATCAGAAGACTCATCTGAAGTAATAACTTTAGATGAACCAGTGGCAACACCAGTTACTGAACCTTCAAATGGTCCTACAAATTTCGTAGCTGTTATAACCCCAACTTCATAGTTTGAGGTAGTTGAGATAGTACCACCAGTTACTTTAGTTAGTGCCATACTAGGTTATTTCCATTATTGTGAGTGCTACATCAAGACTTGTTGCAACATCACTCTTTGCCGTGATTGTGTCTGTAGGTTCTAATACTACTTTGTTTCCTCCCATAAATTCAAAAGAAGATCCTTGAGGAATAGGAACATCTTTAATTAGACTGATATCATCTACTGATGATCTTGTTATGCCCAATCCAACGTGAATACCAGTTCCAGAAGTATTCGCACAAGTTATTCCGATAATAACTGTTGTCGTGCTGCCACCAGCAGTATAAATGCCAACCGTAGTGACACCCACATCAGATTTAGTTTTTAATTTAAAGGTATTTGCCATTTTTTATTATCCTAGTGCGATTGCCATTGCAACGGCATCATTGAGAGCTTGAGTTGTAACACTGACACCTTGTATTTTAACATCTGTTTCACTATTTATTGTACCAGCAACATCCAACATATAGTCAGGAGTTGCGGATCCAATACCAACAGATGCAGCTGCACCAACCAGTGCAGTAAAGACAGTTCCAGCAGTACCAATATAAGTATTGCTTGTGAGTGTAGATATGCCAGTTACTACTAAATTCTCATTACCTTGTATAGATTTAGTTGCATTTATCAGTTCAGCAAATGTCGAAATACCAGCAGTTACATTAAGTCCAGCATTAGAATTGACAACACCACTGAATGTACTTACGCCAGCAACAGTCAATGCACTACCAATTCCTACTTCTTTAGTAAGAGTAGATTTACCAGTAACAGTAAGATTATTTCCTATCGTTACATCATCAGGAAGTCCAATGATTACCTTATCAGATCCTGTTGCAGTTTCAATCTCATTTGCAGTTCCTTCAATATCTAAAGTTTCACCACTTAAATTAATAAATTGATTTGATCCAGAATCTGCAGATACTTGTAAAGCAGAACCACCTGGAGCACTATTATCAACATAAGCCTTAACAGATTGTTGAGTAACTAACGCAGTGGCACTGTTAGATGCCATGTTGTCTTCATCAAGTATGGTATTGATGCCAACCAATGTTTGACCAGAAGTACCTACATTAAAGGTTACAGTAGTTGTTACACCTGATACATTTACACCAGCAAATGTAGAAATACCAGTTACATTTAAATGTCCACTATTAGCAATGGTTACTTGAGTTGGAGTAACACCAAGTACATATTGAGTAGAATGACCTGTAAATAGTCTTATATCTTCATCTTGAAGATTTATTTTTGTAGTCGTTCCACTATCCGAATATCTTCTTATTTGATCCGAATATACATCTGCTTGGAATTTTGCATCTCCAACGAATGTGGAAAGACCTGATACATTCAGGTTTTCTTCAATCTGAACACTCTTCTGTGTCAATAAAGTAGCACTAAATGTTGATATACCAGTAACAGTAAGACCATTACCTACAATTACATTATCAGGTAATCCAATAGTAACAGAATTACCAGCACCTACTGTTGTAATCTCATTTGTGGTTCCAGCAATTTCTAGTTCTTCACTATCTAAATCAATATTAAGAACACCACCACTATCTGCAAAGAAGTCAAGATCTTGTGCAGTTACAGTATCATCAACATAATTCTTGATTGATTGCTGCGTTGCCAGTGCTGCTGCACTGTCTGATGCCATATCATCTTCATCGAGTATGGTTGTAATACCAACTAATGTTTGACCAGTAGTACCAACTTGAAGTTGAGTAATAGTGGTAACACCAGTAATAATAGAACCACTTAAAGTAGTAATACCAGAATTAACTTTTAAATGTCCAAGAGTTCCAACACTAGTCAATCTAGAATTAACTACTCCAGATCCTAATGTATCATTAGAAAGAACACTTGTAGTATTAATTTTAAATACTTTACCAGATGCAAGATCAAAATGTTCTGAAGAAGTCCAAGAATCTGTAGCATCTACCCAATTGAATGTTTTATTCCCCTGACCTGAATAAACGGTAATACCTGCACCGTCTGCTGCAGCATCATTTGCTGCTCCACTTGCTATTCCTACATTTTTATCAGCCACATCCATTGTGGTGGAATTAACCGTGGTCTGAGTTCCATCTACTTGGAGATTACCTTTAATAACAAGTGTTCCAGTATCATCCCCTACTGTCGCAGGGTCAATATACATGTTAGCAGGACCAGTAATCAGTCCTGTACTTATACCAACAGAACCTAATGTAGTAATACCAGAAACAGTTAACCCACCAGTTACATTCAGATTTGAAGCAGGATCAAAAGTTAATTTTGAATTATCTTCTATCTCACCACCATCACCAGCAAGTACAACACGATACTGTGTTAAATCTTCTACCTTAAATGTATCTGCCTGACCACCACCGTTAATATCAACTAATTG
>VTLG01002400.1_pt1 | contig 33195 bp, 55 predicted proteins | sample 4694571 | NCBI WGS metagenome assembly VTLG01 (sample SAMN12604809, study PRJNA352737) | marine metagenome | biome: ENVO:00000447; feature: ENVO:00000209|ENVO:00000569|ENVO:01000036; material: ENVO:00002151; isolation source: viral sequences binned using virsorter ...
AACAATCTGCACAAGACACAAGTAGAATAGAACGAAAATCATTTAGAGAATATGCAAGATATGAAAACGCAGTACATAACTTATTATTTGATATTCAAGCATTATTGCAACAAAAGAATTTTTCAGAATTTAAATTTAAAAAAGTCAAACAGGGTAATAGTGTTGGAGTGTTGCAAATATCTGATACACATTTCAACGAACTTGTTTCCCTACCTCATAACAATTATGATTTCAAAGTTGCTAGTAGACGCTTAAAACACTATGTAAACAGAGCAAAAGAAATATTTAAAGTCTATGATATAGATAATGTATTAATTGCTATTACAGGCGATTTAATAAATTCCGACAGAAGATTAGATGAAATGCTTAATATGTCCACCAATAGAAGTAAAGCAGTATTTCTTGCAGTAGATTTATTACAACAAATTATATTTGATGTCGGAGAAGATTATTCTGTATCTGTTGCTTGTGTGACTGGGAACGAAAGTAGATTAAAACAAGATTGGGGTTGGTCAGACTTTATGGCGTCAGACAATTACGACTTTGTTATCTTTGAAATTCTAAAACACTACTTTAAAACAACAGATGTGCAGTTTGTTGTTGATGATCCTACGGAAGTAGTGGTCAATGTTGCAGGACAAAATTTATTATTATTACACGGAAACGGTAGTTTTACTACGCAATACGAAAAAAGTGTCAATCAAATCAAAGGTAGATACGCAGGTAGAGGAGTGCAGATAGATTATATTATATCAGGACACATACACTCTGCAAGAGTAGGAGATATTGCAAGTAGAAGCAGTTCGTTGGTTGGAGCAAACGAATACAGCGAAAAAGGATTAAATCTATCAGGAAGAGCAAGTCAGAATATTTATATTTTCCACGAGAATAAAAATATAGACGCTATGAAAATAGATTTACAAAATGTAGGAGAGGAGTGTTATAATATTGATGAGGAATTAGAAAGCTATAATGCTAAATCTTCTACAAAATTAAAACCAAAGAAAACCATATTTGAGGTAACGATATGATGTTAAAGTTAAATCCAGAGGAAAAACAAGTTCTAAAACATATCTTTGAAAGTCATTATGTTAGGAAGTTGCCACCTGCTATCAAAAATGTCGCATTAGACATAAAGAGAGCAATGGACAATCCGAAACAAGTAACGGAACAAGAATATATTGGACTAAATCCAACTTGGAAACATTGCGAAAATTGTGACGATTAAATAGTATGATTATCGCTAAATTACATCAATGCGTTTATAACGCAATAGTATCGCTTTGTCTTAAATGCAAAAACAAGGAAGGTAAAATGTACTACAATACAACAAATGAAAATGGAAGTTTGCTTAAAAAAAATATGAAACAAGCAACCAATCAAGAACAATTAACATTAGCAGTATTTCAGACTTATCCTAATGATAATCTATCTGCTTACGATGTATGGCAATTTTTAATTGACAATGAATCAATTAATGAACAAACACCATTAACATCAATTCGCAGAGCAATTACTGATTTATCAAATAAAGACAAACTTGTCAAAACACATATGAAAGTATTAGGATCAGCAGGAAGAAGCACATACACTTGGAGATTAAAATAATGGCTTACGAACACAAAGAAAACAAAGGATCTATCTTTAAAAACGAAAAGAAAGAAAAAGAAACACACCCAGATTATACTGGACAAGCAAATGTAGATGGCACAGTATATAATGTGTCTGCTTGGATTAATGAAAGTAAGGGTGGTAAAAAGTATTTTGGATTGGCTTTTTCTATTCCTAAACCAAAAGAAGATAAAAAACCATTAAATCAAGACGACTTACCATTTTAACAAATTAGGGCAACATTTTAAAACAACAATAAATTATGGCATTTGAAGGAGTGTCGCAGGTAATCAATCCTGTTCACCTTTTTGTTAATGCTCTAAAATAGATTATTGTTTGTAAATACGGTTGGCTACTGGTTGCCCTATAAAATATGATAAATAAAATACATAACGAAAATTGTTTACAGACTATGGATAAAATGCCAAATAATTTTATTGATTGCACTATTACTTCTCCACCCTATGACAATTTAAAAGATTATAATGGATACGATTTTAATTTTAGTAAAATAGCACAAGAATTATACAGAGTAACAAAAGATAATGGAATTTTAGTATGGATAGTTGGAGATGCTACAATCGCAGGTGATGAAACTGGAAGTTCTTTTAAGCAAGCATTGCATTTTAAAGAATTAGGATTTTCTTTGCACGATACAATGATTTATGAAAAAAACAGTTCATCTTTTCCAGCAAGAAAAGAAAGCAATAGATATACTCAAATATTTGAATATATGTTTGTCTTTGGAAAAGGTGGTGTATCTGCAAATTTAATTTGCGACAAAAAAAATAAATGGGCAGGACATAAAGATTTTTCAGGTAAACTTAAAAACCCAGTTCCAGAATATTCTCCAAGAACAAATATATGGAAATATTCTACGAGCTTTAATGATAAAACTGGACACCCTGCTGTTTTCCCTGAACAGTTAGCAGAAGATCACATATTGACTTGGACAAATGAAAAAGATTTAGTTTATGATTGCTTTATGGGAAGTGGAACTACTGCAAAAATGTGCATTTTAAATAATCGTAATTATATTGGTAGTGAAATTTCTAAGGAATATTGCGATGTTTCTGATAAAAGATTATCCAATTTGTCAATTCAGGGCAAACTTTTCTAAAAAAACTTATAAATTCAAAATAACGCATTATTTACGGTGTTCATACCACTTTGTTCTATCTCGCTTACGATATGCTATTAAGAGTGTTTTTATGGCTTTGTAGGGGTATTTTAAGAAGAAAAATTTCTTATAATTGTTGTTCCAGATTGATCGCAACCCTGAAAACATTGTAAGCCGTTTCTGATACTTCTAATTTGTTATTTGTAAGGCGAACTGTGTAAAAAGTATCGCCATCTTCACTATATTGAAAAGTATTTTTCATACCTTTTGTATAATTATGCAAAGCCACTAATCTATTTTTATTTGCTTCGCTTATATTTTCATATACCAACTTTCTTTGTATTCTTGATGACTCGTGATTTGCAAAAGTAAAAGTTTTACCACCGATTGATTTCTTAGCAACTATGCCATCATAAGTTTGAGATACATCAGTTCCTATGTTTGGATTTTGTGTTGGGGTATAAGTAGGACTATCATCTTCAAAAACATTTGCATTATCACTATGAGTTGCAGCAGTTGTGCCATTGACACCTCTAACAACTGTTAATGTATTAGATGCAATATTAGTAACAGTCATTTCTTCATTATCAACTTTTATATTTTGATTAACCTCAAAGTCTGTTCCATCATCAACACTAATAGATGTTGCAGATGTAGATGATATAGCAGCAGCAAGATCAGAAGTACTATCTGTATCTGGTGTTGTATCTACTCTAAATCTAACTCGTGCTAATGCCATAATTTAATTTACCTCTTTTTATATTTCTCTCAAAACAACTTTTAAACTTCCTGGACTTCTTGTAAGCGATGTTACTATAAACTTCTTTCCACTAAACGATTCTCCGAAAGGAGCAACTAATTGATTGTTGTGATTAAATTCACAAATATCTCCTACTTCCATTAAATAGAAGTGTGAGTTGCCACTATCTCCTGGATTTATTATTTCTGTTTCTACCAATATTTTTGGATTTCCTTCAATAGCATTATAATAATTAGCATAGCCATCATTTTTATTACCAGAACCCATATTTAAATTTGATGCACCAATAGCATCATTTAATATTTCTAAATCCTCTGTTGCTATATTTTCATCGCTTTGTACATTATATTTACCTCTAGGATCGTTGGTTGTATCTGTAAATGTTTTTTCAAACAACAACTCATCGTTTATAGGATTTTTTTGATATTTTATAACTCTTTTAGTTATGAGTGAGTCAAAATCAGTCAAAGATATTTTAGTTCCTTTTATATCATCTTTGCTAATAGTATGATTTACTGATGGACTATCTACCAAAAATATATATTGAGGTGTTCCATCGTTAGCTTTAAATCTAAATATAAACCCACCTTCTTTTTGTGTTTGCTCTAACACTTTAAACAATTCTTTTTGTTTGTGTAAATAATAAAATACTGTCCAATTAGCTCTTGCTGTATTTAAGGCAGAGTAGTTTTCAGGTGTATCTGTTATACCTGCAAACCTACGAATTAAATCTCTGTGCATTTGGACTACATTGGTTACCACATTACCAGCATTGAATGATTGATCAAGTCCATCTGCTCCAGTATATAGTTTTTTGATTCCAGTAACTGCACTTGAATTTGCAAGATTATCTGTATCAGTAATTTTGGTAGTTATTTCTAAATAAAAATCAAAAGCATCAATAGTTACGCTACCAGCACTATCATTATTATCTTGTACATCGTGAGTTATTAAAAATTCTATTTCTACATCGTCAGGTATTTGTCCGTTAGCATTAGAAAAAGTTCCTGTGCTTAATAAGTCTATTGCAGAAGAATATGCAGCAGTCCTATTACCAGTTTCATTAGTTATTGCAACTGTATTAGTAGAGCCAAAATAACTTGGCTTTACTCTCAAGGTAGAAACAATAGTTCCACCACTATTTTCAGAATGATTAGAAACTCCCCATTTGACATATAGCTTACACTCTTGTATTTCGTGTTCTTCTTTTGCTATATCACTAATTTTAAATTTTAAACTATCTGAACCATCTCCTTGTGGAGCAGTAAAACTCCAAGTAGAAGAAGTTGATGCGTCATTGTCAGAAAAGTTTCCTGTGTTAGATGGAGTTCCTGTGCTTGGTGAAGTTATAGTTATATTTTGTACAGGACGAATTAAATAACTTCTTTCTAAATCTAAATCTGTAAAAAGTACATTTCTGTTTGTATCGTTAGTTGCACCTTCGTAATCATCAAAAGAACTATTTTGAACATCATCTAGTGGTACAAATACTGGAAAGCCATCAGAGCTATATAAATCTTTTATAGGATAATGTAATCTACCATCACTTACTGCTTCGTGTGCCAAACAATTATATTGTCCATTATTTAAACTATCTACCATAACTGGAAATACTTTTGCTGGACTATATTGCATTAATTGTGGACTGCTTACCGTAGATGTTTGTGGTGTTCCAGATCCATAAAGTATAGGGAAAAAATTACCTGCACTACTTGTATATTCTGGTATTTTTAAAAAGTCTATTGGTGTTCTTGCAGATATTTCTATGTTTACTATATCTTGATTTTGAATACTTACTGACTTTAATCTACCAGTATAAATAGTATTTTCATAACCACCAACCCTTGATTTAACAACAACATCTCTATTTATATATCTTCTTGCACCACCATAAATTTCTGCTGCTAATGTTGCGTTGCTGTGATTGTCTAATGTTCCATTAACACAACTAATAGATATATTACCATTTTTAGAAGTAGATGCAACCAAATCAATACTTTCTCGTATTGTCGGTGTGCTTGTAATAAATCCGTGATATTTATCATTGCTAACAGCTCCTGGAACTACTTCTGCCGTAGCTAATCTAATAACTTGATTTACATTAAAGCTACTTGCATCGTAATTATGATTTCTTAATTCAAAAATCCACTCTTCTTTGATACTTGCACCTAAAGCACCATTGTAATCATTATTACCTGATAAAGCCATTACGCAAGATTTCTTTTAATTGAGTTTTCTATCTCTGGTAATAAGTTATCTCTTACAAATTCTTGTGTGCCAATAACATTACCCATAATGTTTACATTGATAGAGCCACTACCACCTGCGTCACCAAAGTCTGGACTTGATAATGGAGTAATATCTACTCGTTCTCTACCACCTGGATTATCTCCAACCATAATCATTTGTTTACCACCAGTTACAAATGAACCACCACGAGCAAATGCTGGTGCTTGTTGTTTGGATATAGTTGCTATTTGAGCTACTGAAAATGCTCCCATTACACCACTCATTCCTCTGGCAGCAGCTATAACGGCTGGATTCATAGTTGCTCTTGCTGCAGCCATTAATTTATTAATTGATGTTGCAGTATCTATAATAACTTGACTAATAGACATAGCTTTTTGCAATTCAAATATTCTTTTTTGGTCTTTTGCAAATTTAGCTCGTACATCATCTTCCATCGTTTGTCTTTGTTCCATAGAAGCATTTCTAAATTTATCGGTTTTTCTTAATGCTTTTAATTCATTATCTACTCTTTGGTCAAGATTAGCTTTTTGTAAAGATATAATTTCGTTGAAAGAGTTCATAAATCCACCAACTAATTGGTCTTGAAATAATTGCTCAAACTCTAAAAATGATTCAAAAGCTCGTTCTAATTTAGATTTTTCTATTGATTCTACTTGTTCAGCTAAATCATCAGTAAATACTTGCAGTCCTTTAGCTATATCTTCATTACTTGGTAATAAACCTCTTGGCTGTAAGTCTATTGGTGCAAAAGCATCAATCATATCTAAACCTGCAAAAGCTGAAAACGGATCTTGTCCAAAAGCTTCACCTGCCTCAGCAACAGTTAATTCTGATATATTATCAAGCTCTTCTTTTAAGTTTTGTACTTGTTTTCTTGATTGTCTAACATTTATACCAGCTAAAAATTTAATACCCATAGTAAATCTATTAAAACTAGATCCTTCAAATATATTTAAAAATGATTTTGCTTTTTCAAAACCTGTCAAAGAAGTTTCTAGTTCTTCAAAAACCATACTTGCTTCTCTTCCTGGTTTTACAACCTTTCTTAAAGATTCTACACTTTTTTCTATAGGTTCTGATACATCATCATCTCTTGATATAGTAGGCATACCTAAAGATTTTCTTATCTCATCAATTTTTTCTATATCTGTTTTATTAATTTCATTAAGTGCTTCTGCCATTTTACCAAACAATCCTGTCATAGCTTCAACACCAGTTCTAAATGCACCACCAGTAGCAACATCTCCAACTGCTGCAGAAAGTCTTGAGAACGAGTCAGCTAAATTAGAGAATAAACCAGACATTGTTTTGGATAGTTTGTCAGTAGCACCTGCTACACCAACAGAAGGATCAGTAATAGTTTTTTCTAATGCTCTTCTAAATTCAGGTAATGTAATCTTAGATAAATCTTCTATACCTTGACTATCTCTTACTAATTGTAAAATACCTCTTTCTCTAAGAATATCTGCTGCACCTGCACCACCTGCAAAAGCTCTACCTAAAGCAGAAGCAGCTTCTGCTGCTGTTGTACCCATAAACGCTGCTAAGTCTGCAACTGGTTTTATAAGTGATTCTGCGTCTGCACCAAATGCTTTTAATGCTGCACCTGCTTCTACTACATCTTCTAATTGAAATGGAGTAGTAGCTGCAATGTTATTAAATGTGTTAAATGCTTCTGTTCCTCTGTCCACAGAGCCAAACATAGCGTTTAACCTTACTTTTACTTTTTCGAACTGTGCAGACTTTTGTATAAATTTACCAACAGAACCAGTAACTAAGGTAAAAGCAAAAGACATAAGTAATAGCTTACTACGAATAGTAGCAAAAGTATTTTTAACTAACCTTCCTTGTGTTGTAATTTGGAAAAAACCTTTTCTGGTTTTTTTAGTTTCTTTATTTAATTTTTTATTTGCTTTTTCTAATTTTTCTGAAGCAATAGCTGCAGTTTTAAATGCTCTTGCTAACTCTTTATCTCCAGTTGCCTGGAACTTAATTTGTACTTTTAGGTTTGTATCTGCCATTAGTTACTCTTTTTATATTGTTGTGATTGAATATAATTTAACATTTTTTCTATAACATTGCACTTATCAATCCATTTTTTTGGGTGATTTCCGTATGATCCCTCAAAAGGAGCAACATTCATCTTTTTAGAGTAAGTAAATCGTTGTATATCTCGTTGATATTCTTTACTGATAAAGTTATTAGTACAAGCAAAAAAAGGTAGGTGTGATTTGATAGCTTCGTGTATTTCAAACTTTCTTTCAGAAGTAGCATTATGTTCTTCAACTTCTTCTTTTAATAGCTTGATTACATACCATACATCGTCCATAGATGTAAAGGTGTGAATGCTGTTATTCTTTTTAAGAGGTAACTTAGCTTTATATGGAAAGGTAGAATATTTGCAACCCTCACACCAATCATCTATTAATATGTTTAATTCAAGTGAGAGGGTTTCTATTCCCCCAAGCTATTGTATTCCTGAATAGCAAGTTGTAGTTCTACTCTATCGTTAATTGATAAAGATTTAATAAACTTATCATCTGCTCCATCTACACCATTTCTAATCCATAGTGTACTTAGTGCAAATTGATTTTTAATTACTGATTGTCCATCTACTTCTTCAAAGCGTACAGAATCCATACATTTATCAAAAGCATCTACGGACATTTCTACAAGCGTAGCTTTAACACCACTCTTAAGCGTTATCTTTTTAGACATTGACTTTCCTCGTTTTTATTATTGTATTGTGATAGAAACAATGTTTCCTGAAGTACCAGCTACTGCTTTACTACTTACGGATAGGAACATTGCATCTTCCTCTGAAAAACTTACATCGGTAATAATACAAGTTGGTAATGATATATCTACATTTCTTGTCACACTATCTGCTGCTGTTAATGTATTTGCAACAGTAGATGTTGATTGTTCTGCAAATGTTTGTATAAGATTATCTGTATCACCGTCATACTTTACAACTGCGTCAAAGGTTACTGCCACTTCTGGAATACCTCTGTGCATTTGTTGAAAATTACCATTTACATCATAACCACTCATAACAACATCGTTTTCAATGGTAAGACTAAATGATTTCATTACTGGATCAGAAATACCTGCAATAGTTGTTACTGCATTCGTTGAATTTGAATCACCGTAATCTGTCATAAAGTAGTTTGTATTAAAACTTGCTCTGTCGTGTGTTGGAACAATAGAAGTATCATTTAATGCTGGAATACAACCAGATTTAAATGTACCTGAAATCTTTAATCTTCCTGCTTCTTCTCCTACATCTCCACTAATCGTTAATGAAGTTAAGAAACAACCCTTGAAATACATTTGTTGAGCTGCTTCTGGTGTTACTACCACTACTGCAAATGTTTTAGTATTGTCACTTACAGAATCTCCATAAGATAAATCAATACCTGCATAGTTAAATGCTATTTCATAAGCACTTGAAGCATCAGTTGTAATATTTGAAAGAAGCATTGGTAAAATAGTAGCATCTGCAATACCTGAAAAACTAATTTCTTTTACTGTAAGTTTGTTTGATAAAAACATATCTACAGCTTTCATAGTTCTACCTGCTCCGTGTCTTACATCTAAAACCTGTTGTGGGTTTAGAGATGGGAACTCGATAGAATCAATATTAATAAATTTATAATCTGCGTCTGTGGCTTCTCCACCACCAATGCCATCTGCTTCAGCAGCGATGGCTAACTGAAACTGTTTAGGGCTAAACCCTTCTGCTAAATCTGCCATTTCACTTTACCTCTTTTTTTACTTTTTGATCTTTGATTTCTACTAAAAATTCTTTGGCTTCTTTAGGCATAGAATCAAGCTCTACCACTTTACCATTTTTTAATCTTGCCCAATCTGCCCAGTCTAACCCTAAGTAACTTTTACCTCTAGGTAAGACGCCTTCTTTCTTTTTGTACTTTTTAGCCATAATTAACTCCTTACAATATAAAAAGAACCATTAGATAATACAAAGAATTTATCATCGGAAGTTACAAACCTAGCGAATGATTGATAAACTTCTTCATATAATACTGGTACACTTATTCTTGATACATACACATTCTTTAAATCTGTGTCTATATTATGCTCAACAGTAGGCATACTTTCAAAGAAATATGGTGTAGATCCTCCGTGTGAGTTATTAAACAACACGGTTTCTATTCTACTAACATCTTTATACATTTCATCTAATGCTCTTTCATTATCATTATATGTTTTAATAACATAATCCATTTGCATTTCATATACATTGAGATAAGAACGAGTTTTCTTCTCTACTAATGTTTGCGATTCAGGATATATTCTTAACGACTTTGTTCCTATATCTCTATAGTTATTGTCAAAATAAACAGGCAATGCACCCTTAAACTCTGTGCGTATTTTATCTCGCAATGGTGTCATTACTTTGTCGTATGTAACATTGTTAAAACTAATAGCCATTATCTAATATTCCTTACAGTCAAATCAAAAGTTGCTTTTCTATATCCATTAATATCCTCATCGTCATTATAATTTATACTATTTATACTAACATTAAACAATGGATTTAATTCTACCAAAGAATAAAATAGTTCTTCTACTCTTGATATTTGTTTAAAAAAATGCTTTACAGTTATATCGTTTCTTTTTCTATCTGATATATATACTTCTAATGAAAGATTATAATTACTTCCTAATTTAGCATACATAGTATTTTGAGGTTCTGAATTTTCCCCTCTAAGAATAGCAAATTGATTACCTGCTATATTCGTTTTCTTGCTTCTATAAATAGGGAGAGCATTTGAGAACTCACTTCTAACTGCAGTTTGAATCGTTTCTTCGACATTAACTTTCCAGGCATTAGTAGATGCGAGAGCCATCTTTACCTCGATAGAATTGTTTAAAATCTTTACGAGTCATTTTAACTGAACGCATAGAAGCATTTTCTACCTCTTCATAAATACCTGTTACTTCTACTTCCCACTCATCGTTTTGAGTAGCAGTAGAACTATCTGCAGAACCTTGAAATCTAATCTGCAATCCTGCTGCTAAGTCTTGATAATCTCCATTAATAACTTCATCTGTTACAACTTGATTATTTTTTAAAGTATTATCATCTTTTGCATATACAGAGTATTTAGCAGTACCAATAGCACCACCAGTAGTTACAATAACTTTTAATCTATCGTAGCTACCAAAGTAATTTCCTCTTGTATCTACTATTTCCAAACTACCAGATACAGATACTTTTCGTACAATACCCTTAGAAGCATCTCCTGTGTTCTGATAACTAAGTTTTGCTTTCCCTGCATTTAAGTCTGCAATGTGCATTTGTGCTTCTTCAAATAACGCTTCTGCTATTTCGCTTGTAGGATCTTTACCTTTTACTAAAAAAAATGCTGCGACTAATGAAGTTAGTCGTCTGATAAGATAGTCGTATGTACCATCTTTTAATAAAAATTGTTCTCTTGGTAAGTTAGAATCTAATTTAGAATCTACATAATCACTTGCGTCTTGCATTACTCTTGTTTTTAATGTAGCAAAATCTTCCCCTGATTCCATCAATAAATCTTCTGGACTACTAGCACTATTATAATAATATACTGCGTCTGCTGCTGAATCGTAAAACCATTCATCGTTTGCATCTACATCAGACAAAGCTGATTGTGCAGAACCTAAATCTTTTCCGTCTGCAAAAAGAATAGTTACTAGTCCAGAATCGTGTGACACATATCTATTTGTAGATTCTGCCACCCAACCATATACAGGTTTCTTTGTGTCAAACTCGTCTAAGTTTGGAAAGGTATCTTTTAAATCTCTAGCTGTAATGTATGTAGGCATCTATTCTCCTTTAGCTCTTTTGTACCACCCATACCAAAATTTTTCTTGTGTGGGGTTATCAGAAATTAACAAAGAATAGAATAAAATTCTATATGAAATAAATCTATCTGCTTCTAATTTTTTACAAGCAGATATAGTTGCTGCACCAATTTTGCCATCTTCTTTAATATCAAATGTATTTTTATTATTACACGCTTGTTGTAATATTTTTACTGCACGATATTGTCCAGTATTTACAACGCAATCAAAGTAAGCGTATCGTAAATCTTCAGGAAGTTTAGACGCTTTGGAAGGAATCCAATAGTCTTGATAATAAATTTCTTTTGCTTGTTCCCTAGTTAAGTTCTTGATGTCAAGGTGAGGATAGAATCGTTTGGTAATACCGTATTTGGTTTCTCCACCTAGATCATCTTTATCATTGACATAACCCCCTTCGTGTTCGAGGACTTTTTCAATAATTTCGTTGAACTCCATTACGCTGATTGTTTGACTTTTTCGTAGGTACGCATTCCTGCCATACCAAGCATACCCATTAAGACTGTTGTCATAGTTCCCATATCGAATTGTGGTAATTCCACTACTATCCCATTGGCAGCTAGAGCAAACACTAAAAATGGCTGCAATACAAAATGGTATGCGAAAGCGAGAGATAAAACCCAACCAAGAAAAGGACGCCATCTTACAAGTAAACCTGTTTGTCCAGCTTCAACTTTATTAACCTCAAGTTGAGCTTTATTAATTTCTTGCATAAGCTCAGATTTTTCTGCTTTGTCAAGTGTAAAGTCATCAATCTTGTCAGCGACTTGATTAATAATACTTGCTACTACATTTAACTTAGGCATCTTCTTTCTCTTCTGTAAAAGAAGAATTTAGTTCTGCAGAGAAATGATTCTTTGCAGCTTGAAGTTGCTGTGCTTGAAAATTCATTCTACCAAGCTGTATATCTAAATCTCTAATTTGATTTACGATTAACTTCTGCTCGTCTTTTAGATCGTCAAATTTTACTTCTTTGCCATCTTCTAACACTACTTTAAATTCATCTTGTTTTTTTTCTTTAGACATTCGTCCTCCGTTATGTTTATTAATTAAGAATATAATAAATTATGTATATCTACGCATTCTTTTTCTTGTTTTGCGAGAATACTTAGCTCGTTGCTTACCTGCTTTAGTGGCTTTTCTTTTCTTGCGAGTTTCGTATGCGTATTCTGATTTAGTCATTGCTTTTAGCAATCTTTGAGGTAGGTATCTCTCTCCAGTTTTGCGAGAAGGTTTACCTGACTTTGTACCCCATTTTTGCTTTGTCCACCTACGCAGACTTTTCTGTGATTTCTTGAGAGCCATTATTTATAACCACCACCTGCTCGTTTGTAGGCGAGTGCTAACATCTGTGCTTTTCTAGCACTCCATTGTCCAGGATTACCACCTTTATTCCCTCTTAGGAGTTTATTGAATAAACGCTTTCTTAGCGTAGGTTTAGTATAATTACCTGCTTGATTGACTCTCGATTTTCTTTTTTTTCTAGCCATTAATATATTAACCAGTTAAATCCAACCTTAGATTCATAAGATTGAACATCGTACATATTTAAATATCTTCCTTCTAAAAATATCCCAAACTTCTTAGTTAGTTTCCAACCATAGACTAACCCTAAGTCATAGTCCATACCATTTTCTGCTACATCATAATTAAATGAATAATCAGACATACCTTTGGTTACTGGATATGCAGTTGCCCAGAAGTGAAACCAATTCTTCGGTGTATATTTATAATAATCAGCACCGATAGATAAACTTAATTCGTTTTGATAACCAAGATCTTTTGCATATTCTTCGTTGTACTCTCTTACTATTCTACCATAAATCTGTTTGTAAAACATATCATCTGAGTTTGCAACAAGATTACCTTCTGCATCATACCATAAGTAATCAAAGTATTGATAGCCAAATTGTGTATATTGTTCTGTCCACTCGTCTGTATATCCATAGAAGTAAGCAAACTCCCAAAATGGTACAAACTCACCAGTATCAATACCTTGTTCGTCCCACCATAAATCAATCGGTCTAAAGTCTAAGTATGCTGGGTGGCTTCTACCTGCAACACCCATAGATAATGCAAGATTACCAAAGTCTTTTTTAAATCGCATATCTAACGCTGCAAACTCAACATCTTCCAACCCTCTGGAATCATAATTAGCTTTGGCAATAAATTTATCTCCCATATATCTAATCATATATTGTTCGTTTACAAACTCTTCTCCAAACTCCTTATGGTCAGAATACTCTATAACATATTCCCAGCCAGTAGGAACATTACCAATAGCAACACTTTCGTTGATTGGTGCTTCTTTCCCCGTGTACCATACTTCTGGTTTATTCTCATAGCCAAATCGTGCTAGTTTTCTAATACCAAAAGTCATAACAGTATGATCGTCTAATTCTTCTTGCAACTCTTGTAGCTGTCCACCAGTTACTTGATATTGCAATTCTTTTGTTACTGGACTACTAAAACTGTACGCACCGTATATTGTACTAAACTTAAAAAAGTCTTGTGCGTATATTGAACTTAATAAAGCTAAACTACATAATAATTTTTTCATTGAAATCTCCTTAACATTATTTCATCTATTTCGTCATTTATTTGTTCTTTTATCTTTGTTTCATCTAGGTTAAATGACAACCCTGCTTCAAATCTCTTAATTTCTTTTCCATATTCAAACATAATTATTGTCGGAACAGATTTAATTTTCCATTCATTAGCAATTATTGCACCATAAGACTTGTCATCAATACTTGCATTGAACCATTTGCAATTTTTTAGCTTACCTAAATCAATAGCAGCTCTTGCATTCCAATCTGCATTAACTTGTATTATCACACACTCGTCTTGGCTAAGTAATTGTACTTGTTGTAAGTTTTTTAACTTACCCTGCGATAACAATGGTGATGACAATAAAGCCAATCCAAATAATACACCATATACTCCATAATATTTTATCATCTATATCTCTCATTTCTGCATCATCATTCGTTCAATGTTTTTAACATCTTCACGCATTTCTTTTTGCTGTTCTTTAATTTCTGTTACATCTTTTTCTGTTTCTAAGATTGTGTTTCTAATCATTTGATCTTTCAAATCATATTCCGTTCTTCCCACCTCAGGTGCTGGTAGTTCTTTTGCTTCTTGTATATCAGCTTGTAGATTAAACCATAATCCCACTACCATAAATATTGTAACACCAACACTAATAGCAGTTTCTATGCTTAATGTAAATTTTGTACTTTTATCTACTTCCATTTTTAATCCTTTACCATTTTACTTTATTCGCCCAGTAAGCAGCACTCATCTTACCTCTAGCGATGTTTTTTCTGTGTCGTGCTTTAAATGCTCTTCTTCTTGCTTTCGCTGCTGCTGATCGTGGATTCTTACCTGCACCCCTTACGCCTTGTTGTCCAAAACGAATCAACTTAATCTTTCCACCAGACTTAGCCAATACAGCGTGTGACTTCTTAGGGTGTTTAGGGGTACGCTTTGGTTTATTATAACCTTTGAATCTTATACCCCTGTATGTAATAGCCATTACTACCCTTTTATTTTTTTATATTCAGCAATGTCTGATTTAAGTTCAGTCACTCTCGCTTCAGCACTTACTAGTTGTGCTTCTGCATCTTCAATCGCAACATCTACTGGTAAAACTTCAGTTCTATCAACTACTGAAACATCTTTACCTGCTTCATCTTTCATTGAACGAAGGTGTTTTATTTCAACTCTTTTGACTGCACTTGCTGACTCTACTGCTTTTTCTGCTATTTTCTTAGCCATCGTATTCTCCTTTTTAGGTTTCTTCTGTATATACTAGCTTCTCGCCAGTAAGTTGTTCTACTAATCTTGCCAATTTCATCATATCTACATTGACTGTTTTATTCCCTTTAACAGAGTGATGACTCCAAGCCATATCTTCTGATGCTCCTTCAGGGATTAATTCAAAATTGTGTGGGGAAATAGTTGTGGTATTTCCTAATTCATCTAATACTTTCATTTCTCCACCATCGTTAAAAATGAATGCCATATTACTTGACGCTGAAGGATTAGAAGCATTGTCAGAAAAACGCATATTACCTGCTGCGTCTATTCTTACTCTTTCAACTGCACTATCACTTCCATCAGCAGTTGTATAAAAACTTAATCTACCTGGTGTATCGTTTGCACCAGGTGTTCCGTCTATTCTTGCATCAATTTTTGCAGCGTGAGAAACAAAATCACTGCCATCGTCTGCTGCCCATACTATAGAACCTAATGTGTCTCCATCTTGAACTATTGTATTTGAACCTATGGTTCCGTTTCTTGATTTTACAAAATTAATAGCTGCTGGACTTGTATTATTACTAAATCTTCCTAGTGTGAATATAGTATCTGAATTTCCTGTTCCTAATACTTGTGATGCACCAGTTCCACCAGTAGTTGCAACTGCTGCAGTCGCACCTACTACTAATCTACCTGATGTATCAAATCTTGCATATTCTGTGTCATTACTTCCATCAAATACTAAAGGCATTTCAGCATTAGAGTTAGATGCCCTTATTCTCATATCAAAAGGAGAATCATAATTTTTCATTATAGAACCATATCTACCTGAACCAGTACCTTCACTATGAAAGTTTAGTGTGGCATATCCATTACTATTATTACCAATTAATACATCATTGTCGTTTATATGAAGTTTAACACTTGGTGATGAAGTTCCTATACCGACATTACCACCAATAGGATTTAAGTTTAAATTATATTCATTAGAATTAGTTACAGAATGAGATTGTATCCAACCATCGCCACTTGATGATACTCCCATTTCAATACCATAACTTGCAGCACTATTAGTAACTAATAATGCACCAGTCGCAGAAGAATCTGCAGGATCATCATCTCCATCAGGACTTGCTATATGAAGTGGTAATCTTGGTGATGAAGTTCCTATACCAACATTACCTGGTGGTGTTAATAATAAATCTGTTGTGCTTCCATCTAATGTTAGGTAAGCAGCAAGTCCTCCACTACCATCATCGCATCTAAAAATAACATCTCCATCATCAGTTGATGTTTGTATAGTTAGATTACCAGTAGCATTTGAAAAAGTTGCATTACTTCCATCGTGCGACATACTCATATTTCCACCACCACCAAGCGATAAATTGACACTATTATCTAATCTTAAATCTTTGTGAACATTAGTTCTTGTAGCACTACCATCCAATGTTATATAAGGTGTTACTCCACCAGAACCATTATCTGATTGAAATATAACATCTGCATCATCTACTGCATTAGTTATATATAAATTTCCAGTCGCTGTGTTTTCTATGTAGCTATTACTTCCATTGTGCCATAGTGCTAAATCTGAACCTGCACCAATTCTTAATTCTTGATTATCATTAGGTAGTTTAACTTGCCCTACATTACTTGCATCTATTTCTAATGCAGTAATAACATTACTACCACCATCATCTACTCTAAAGAAAATATCTCCATCATCTGTGTAGTTAGTAACATAAAGACTACCAGTATAATTTTCTATATTTGCATTACCTGAAGAACTATTGTGATAAATTTTTATATCATCACCTGCTCCAAATCTTGCTTCAACATCATCTGCAAACTTCATATTCTTTGCTACTTGAATTGAAGTATCACTTCCATCTATTGTTAAATAAGCAGTTACACCTCCACTACCATCATCACATCTAAATATAATATCTTTGTCATCTGCTTGGTTTTGAATATATAAATCACCAGTTTGATTACTAATATAACTATCAGTTCCTGCGTGTTCTAAATGTAAATCATCACTTGCTCCAAAGGTTAATCTTTGATTATCGTTAGGTAATTTTACTCTTGCAGTTTCACTTGCATCTATTTTCATTGCAGTTACATTACTACCACCATCATTTACAACAAAAATAATATCTTTATCTTGTGTTCCAGTATTGTATAAATATAAATCTCCAGTATTGTTTACGATGTTAGAATTACTTCCATCGTGATAAATTTGTAAATCATTACCATCACCAGCTTTTAGTTTACCATTATCATTTACTTTTACATCGTGATTAAAAATTGCACTACCAGCATCGCTTGAATCTATTTGTAATGCAGTAATTGTACTACCACCATCGTTTACTCTTATAAAAAAGTCTTCATCTTGTGCGAGTGCATCAATATATAATTTACCAGTATCATTACTTATAAATGAATCAGTACCATTGTGTTTGAAATTCATATCATTGGAACTACCAACAGCTAACAATGTATTATCTCTAACTCTTACATAGTCTGTGGTATCTTCTACCAAGTCAAGCATATTAGTTCCACCAACTGCAATAGTTAAGTTATCATCACTTACTTCCCTAATAAATGTATGACTACCACCACCAAAGTACAGTATACCATCACTTTCTATTGCTAAATTTGATTGAAATGTTGCAACACCACCAATGTTTATTGTTGAAGTTGTAGTTAATGCACCAGTTACTGCTAATGTGCTTCCGTCAAAAGTAAGATTGCCCTCTCCTCTAAATGCGTCTGTTCCAGTAGCAGTTAATACTCTGTTATCTGCTCCATTAGACATAAAGTCTGATACATCTACACTTATAGTAGTGCTTGATATATCTATACCAGTTCCTGCTGTATCAAGTGTTGCATCTAACTGCGTTTGAATATTCGAAGTTACTCCATCTACATAATTTAATTCTGCTGTGGTAGCTGTTACTCCGTCAAGGATATTAAGCTCTGCTGTTGTAGAAGTAATTCCATCTAATACATTAAGTTCAGCAGGGGTAGAAGTAATAGCAGTTGTTGTAGCTGCTGCTAATACTGGAATGTACCCACCTTGATTAATTAAGTATTGTGTGTGGTCTGCTGTTGGATCAACAATAGATAATGTTGTTTCGTGTGCGTCTGCTGTTGCTCCTTCAAATATAATAGCATTTGCTGCTTCCATTGTAACTGTATCTACTTGAGTAGTTGTTCCTGCTACAGTCAGTTTAGGAACTAATAATTCTCCTGTACTTGGATTATATCTTAATGCACCTGTGTCATCTAATAAAGCATTTGACTCATCGTGAAATACAACTGGAAAGTTTGTGTTTGCTGTGCTATCTGATACAGTTACTTTTGCAGCCGTACCAGTTGTATCTTGATTTAGAGTACCAACAACTAAATCTATTGTTCCATCTCCATCTTGATAAGTAGCAGTAATTCCAGTTTCGGTATTACTACTAAACATTGCTCCTACGACATCTTGTATTTCTTCATCGGTTTGGTCGGCAGTCGCATTACTTTCAACTGAGTCAAGTTTAGTTTCTTGAGCATCAGTCATAAATCTTTTATTAGAAGCATCAGTCATATTTGCTGTGCCGAATGTAGGCGAAGCTCCACTTATAACTGATTGATCTAACGCTTTTACATCTGCGATACTTGTTAGTTCGCTATCCATTAAAGCACCAGCAGCTGTTACATTTGTTGCGTCAGTAACATCTGCACTTGCCTCTATACCATCTAATTTAGAATGGTCTGCATCTGTAAAGACATTAGAGTCACTAGCATTTCCAACCAAAGTTTTTATTTCAGAAGCTGTCTGATCTGCAGTAGCTCCGTCCTCTACATTTAAATCACTTCTTACTTCTGCTGCAGTTCTACCTTCTACTTCTGTTCCATCAATTCTAAGAAAATCATTATCTGCAACTGCATCATTCGCTGTTAAAACATTTCCATCACTAATACCTTTTGTCAAACCCTTTACAAAAGAAAGGTTGCTAACTTCAGAATCCATTAATGCTCCTGCTGAGGTTACATTAGCAGTATCTGTTACATCTGCACTCGCTTCTATTGCATTTAATTTGTTTAAAAGTGTGGTTGTAAAATTATTATCTGATTGTGTGGCTACTGTTAAGTCTATCGTGCCATCGCCATCTTCGTAAGAAACTGTAATACCTGATTCAGTATTACTTGAAAACATTGCTCCTACTATATCTTGAACTTGTTCAGAAGTAAGAGTTGCTTCTATTTTTGCATCTAATTGTGTTTGTATGTTAGAAGTAACGCCATCAAGGTAATCAAATTCAGTTGATGTTACGCCTGTGGCGTGTAAAGTATCTAAGTAGTTTAATTCTGTAACGCTACCAGTATATCCGTCTAATACATTTAGCTCGGCTGCTGTTGATGTTACCCCATCAAGAATATTCAACTCTGCAGCAGTAGATGTTACGCCATCTAGTATATTGATTTCAGCAGCAGTTGCTGTGACACCATCTAAAATATTTATTTCTGCAGTTGTTGCTGTAACGCCATCAAGAATGTTTAATTCTGCTGTAGTTGCAGTTACACCGTCTAAAATGTTTAATTCAGTTGCTGATGAAGAGGTTGCAGTAATCTTAGTTACTGCTGCATCGACTACACTTCCAGTATGCGTTGATGTAAAATTAGCCATATTATCTCCTAGTTAAGGGGAGCATAAAGCTCCCCTAATTAACTATTACGCATTGTTGAAGTTAACAATACCCATTGATGTTGAACTTGCAGCGTGTGATAAAGCAGCTCCAAATAAAACATCAGCTACAACAGAAGTTGCCAAGTGGTCAATATCATAAGATGATTGAACTCTTGGAGCTAACTGCTGTGCAAAGTACACAGAGTTTTTGTTGAAGATTGTAGCAGTTTCATCGCCACTACCACCGTCATCGTCCCAGTCTGTACTTGCATACACTTCTAATCCATAAGCGTTAATGATTCTTCCTGAAGCTAGAGGATTTTCAGCATCTCCTCTTTTTTGTGCTTCTGTGAAGTCGCCTAAAGATAATAGTGACATATACGCAGCTGGTGAACAATAGAAGTAGTGTTCTCCATCTGTGTAATCGTGTCCTGCATCAAGAAGTTTTTGTAAACCACTTCTGATTAATGCAGTAGTGAAAGTGTTGTCACTTGAAAGTGACACATCATTACCAGTAGCACCTTGTACTAATAAAGCAAGATAGTTCTCTACTTTTTTAGCTAGGGCATAACCCATTGACTGTGCATAAGCATTAAATAGATCAGCAGATTCTTGAACTCTTACGATGTCCTCGATTCTTTTAGCTTCGTAGTGATGTTGATCGACTGCGAGTTGGATAACTCCGTCAGTATTGTTAGTATATGTTACTGCAGTTCCTGCACTTTTAGATGCAGCAGTTTCTTCAGTAACCTTAGGTATATTTAGAATGTCGCCACCACCTGCTAACATAGACGAGAAGTCTAATACTTGATTTCTCATCTGAAATTTTCTTTCAGCATAATCAAGAATAGCATCTCTCCACATTTCAGGAATAAACGATGCGGCGGTTGTTATTGTTACATTTCCGTCAGCCATTTTATTTACTCTCCTTAAAAGTTAAAATGATTATTTCTTTTTAAGGTAATGACTTATCAAACTCTTATGCGAATCTCTACGCTTGGAGTTGGAATCCATATCAGAAAAAGGATTACCCTTAAACTTTTCTACGGACACTTTGTTTTCAACTTGTCCGACATTGACTCCAGCTTTTTTATCAAACTCAGTAACTATGTCACGCAAAAGAGATAAATCATCTACCTTCTCAAATTTTTCTCTTTTCGTTTCAGGAATTTTACTTAGAAGAGATTCTCTTTCTTGATTCACATAATTAGAAAAAGATTCATTAACCTCATTAAACTTGGCTTCAAGATCTTTATTCTTATTTTGTTCCTCAACTAACAGAGCTTTGTATTCGCCTTGCTCTTCTAAGGTTTTTTTACGCTGTTCTTCCTGTGCAGTTGCTACTTCTTGAACTTGTGCTTTTAATTCATTTCGTTCTTTCACTAGCTCCTGAAAACGATAATATGGAACAGCTTCTTGTGTCTTTTTTTCGTCTTGACTGACTTGAGGTTCTTTTACAGCTTCCTCAACGGCTGTATTCTGCGTTTCTTCAGACATTTTAACTCCTTTAGTGGATTATTATATGGTATTAAGTTAAATATGAATTAAATTAATGACAATCAGAATGTCAAAGAAAATAAAAGAGTTTGAGTTCAAGCAAAAATGGTTCGATTATATGCAATATCAGCCACACGAAGGGCAAAGAAAATTGCATTTTCCAGACAAACCTGACGCATCTTATTTCGTAAACATCTGTGGTAGAAGATATGGAAAGACTACTGCAGCATTCCGAGAAGCAGAATTTTACGCAGCACAACCTAATAAAAAAATATGGCTAGTAGGATTATCTTATAAAAAATCACGATTAATGTTCCGAGAAATCTGGAAAGATATGGTTGCAGGTAAAGCAAACGATATTGATAGAGCATCAGAAAAAGAACAGTATATTAAGTTCAAATGGGGAACAACAGTAGAAGGTATGTCTTGCGAAAATCCAGACTCACTAGTTGGGGAAGGTGTAGATTTATTAATTATTGATGAAGCAGCAAAAATGCCAAGAAGAATATGGGATATGTATTTATCTCCAACGCTTGTAGATAGAAAAGGTAAAGCAATCTTTATTACTACACCAGAAGGATTTAATTGGATATATGATTTATATTTATTAGGACAAACTGATCCTCAATGGTATTCACAGCAATCTCCAAGTTGGGAAAATCAATATGCGTTTCCAGAAGGAAAGAAAGATTCTTTTATCCAGGAACGAAAAAGAAATATGTCCAAAGAATTATTTGACCAAGAGTTTGCAGCTAAGTTTACATCAATGGAAGGACGAGTATATCCATTTGATAGAGAAAAAGATATGGGAGATGTTCCATACCAAGAAAACTTACCTACCTATTGTTCAATGGACTTTGGATTTAGAATGCCATCAGTATTGTGGTTTCAAACATTTAAACAAGATGGTAATTGGCATATTAATATTATTGATGAAATAATTCACGAACGAAATATACCAACCGATAAATTAGCTGAAATGATTAAGAAAAAGAATTATCCAGTAATTACTTACTATGGCGATCCTGCTGGTAGCTTTGTACAAGGACAATCTGGATTAGGAGATATTCACATCTTACGCAGACACGGAATTTTTGTAGAATATAGAATGGACAAACTATCTCGTGATATACAATCTGGTGTAAGTTATTGTCGTGGATTTTTTGAAAATGCAGATGGTTTAAGAAGAATAAAAATAGATAAAAAATGTGTAGGTATTGCAGAAGATTTTGAAGGATATAGATTTCCTGAAGCAGTAGAAGGAAAAGCTATCTCTAACAATCCTATCAAAGATGGCTTCTATGAACACGGCTGCGATGCTTTCAGATATTTTATCTTGAATAGATTTCCAATTAGAAGTAATTTCGTTGGAAGAATACCAAGATAAAAGGAACGCTAAATGGTTTTAACCCCACAAGAGATTATAAAAGATTCATTAACTAATTTTAAAGAAGAACAAGCGAAAGCTAGAAGAGAAGAAGTAAGAAAGTTTTTAGATTATTATTCTGGTTCTTTAACAGACCAATACATAGAGGGATATTTTAAGTCTGACGCCTTCCAGGAAATCCCACATTACAATACAAACATCGTAAAGAAGTTTGTAAATCGTATGTCAAAAATTTATACTATTGGTGCTAAGAGAAATGTCAATGACAAGTATGTAGAGTTGTCATCAGTTAAGAATGCTCGTATGAAACAAATGGAACGAATGACTCGTTTGCTTGGTACTTGTGCAACTTATGTTATGTATGATGAAATGGAAGAACGATTTGAATATCGTCCTATTTATTATTTTGAGCCATACTTTGGTGACAATCCATACAGACCTGAAGCTATTGTATATCCAATGATGCACGGACACGCAGATTTATCTGATACAAATGATTTAATGTATGCTTACTGGGATAGTGAATTACATATTAAATTCGATGACAATGGAAACATCATAGAAGAAATACAACACAATCTTGGTGTTTTACCTTTTGTATTTACACACAGAGAAGAACAATTAGATTCTTTCTTTGTTGAAGGTGCTTCTGATTTAGTATCAGCGAATGAACATATTAATATTACAATGACTGAAATGCAATTAGGGTTACGATTCCAAATGTTTGGACAGCCAGTAGTAACTGGACTTATATCAGACAATGCAAATGTAAGAGCAGGATCAGATGAAATCTTAACATTGCCAGAAGGAAGTAATTATGACATTGTATCTCCAGAAGGTAATGTAAGAGATGTTATTGAAAACATTAAATGGCAAATAGAGTTAGTCGCATTAAACAATCACTTATTTGTTACTTTCGCACAATCTGGTGGTGAAGTACCAAGTGGTATCTCTTTAATGATTAAAGACTTAGAACGCCACGAAGATTTTATTGATGACAAAGAATTATATCGTCAATACGAAAAAGATTTCTATAAAGTAGAATATGCTTTATCTCAAACTAATAATCTTGGATTACCAGAACCTTCACAATTTAAAGTTGATTTCTCTGAAGTTGAATATCCTATGACTACTCAAGATAAGATTATGTTGAATGAATACAAGTTAAAACATAACTTAACTACACAAGCAGAACTATTAGCAGATGAAAATAGAGATTTAACTATTGAAGATGCTATACAAGTAATTGCAGATAATAAATCAATGAATGAAGTAGAGGTAGTCGATGAAGGTAACAGTCAAGAGTAATGTAACTTTTAAAAAATTAAAAAAAGCCAATTTGGAAGAAATGGTTTTTAATAATTTAATTCGTCCATTAGGAAAAGAAGCAAAAAAGAAAGTCGATAATTCCTTTAAAAACAATAAAGATATTAATGGCGAACCTTATGAACCTCTATCATATACTTACGCTAGAAAGAAAAAAGCATTAGGTAAGGGTGGTAATCCTATAATGGTTTTTGACGGAGATTTGAAAAAAAGCATTTCAAAAGTATTAACAAACAAATCTGATATGTCTGTTACTGTGAAGTCAGAAGATTCAAGAATGCTTTCTAAAAGAGGACTAAACTACGGTGCGTTTCATTTAACTGGTGAAGCAAACTCAAGAAGAAAAAATCCTAAAATTAGAAAATGGTTTTTTACCAAAGATGAATTAGTCAATAATGCAATTTTATTAGAAGATAAATTGCTTGGAAAAGAATTTTCACGACTGAAAGATAAGTTTGCAAAGAAATTACAGTCGCTTTTAAAAACTAGAATGCGTATTATAGGTAGTACGAAGATGCCAACATCTTCAAACTACGCAAGAAATGTAGATATATAATGGAAGATTTAATAAAAGAAATATTTAAAATGGTTTCACAGATAAAAAGAATATCTGAAGCTAATAACGATCTTCTCGGATTTGTATGTTCTAAGGTTGCTCCAGCCAAAAAAATCACATCACAAGATATAGATTTATTAGATGTAGCTTATATCTCAATGGAAATGTCAGAAATCTTTGAAGAGTATGATGTTATGCCTGATGAGTATGGGATTGCTTAGCTTCTAATTCTGCTAACTTCTCTAACCACTTTCTTTTTTCACTCGCAGTCGGACGCCTTGATGGCAATGGCTCTAACCCAACTTTCTTAGCTCGTTGTAATAATGCGTATCTATTAGCTCTATCTTCTCTTTTCTTTTGCCTAGATGGTGGCTTACCTTCTTTAATTCTTTCTACTGCTTTCTTTTCTTTTATTTGACGCTTTTTAGGTTTGTCGTTTTGTGGATTTCTTTCTGGAAGTGTTTCTATTATTTCTGCAACCTCTTCGCTTTCAGCGTCTATAATATCCTCTGCGTCTATTTGTTCTGCTTTTAAGAACTTTTCAAATGGACTATCTACGGTTACATTGATGTTTTTAACTAGTTTTCCTGAATGTTCTAATACCAGACGCCCTGCTTGGACATTTCCCTCAACTGCTTCACGAATCATACTATTTAATACCATTGGGAGCTTTGCATTAAAAGAAACCATATACTTTTTATAATACATATCAACAAAGCGATCATCAGCAAACCAAGATTGTATCGTTCTATGACTTACATTTATTTGCTCGGCTAACTGTTTTTTATTTAAATCAGGATTGTGTATCATTAAATCAATAGCAGCCATTTGATTGGCTTTCTTTAGTTCAATATTGCTCATTTACCTTGTCCTCTATATTTCTTTTTATAATATTTCTTTGAACCTTTTGTTCCGTATTTAGTATTACTGCTCATACCTTGTCGTGTTTTTTTTGCTCCATTTGACTTCCTGGTGCGTTCTTTAAATAATGCTCTTCTCATTTACTATATTTTAAAAACTTGCTTTTCTTAATAGGGTTGCGTTTCAGTTTAGCTTTAATGCTCATTTTACGCATTCCATAAAGACGCTTCGGTATAAAGTTTCTGGCAGATGATACGGTTACATTCACGAATGCCTCTTTACAACAGGTATATTCATTGTCAATGAAGAACCTTTGTGTTTTTTATATCCACCTTTTGGATTCTTCATCAATTTAAACTTCCCTTTCTTTTTCATAAAGTGATACCCTCTTGGTGCTTTCACTTTCATTTCTTCTTACCTTTTTTCTTTTTCTTTTTCTTTTTCTTTTTTCCATAATGATACGGCATAGCTATTTCCTCTTTTTTTTCAATTTGTCTTTTGGACAATTTTTTAAATAATCTACTCTGGTTTCTACTTGTGTTCCTGTGGCTAACCCACAATAAGTAAGCTCTTTTTGCTTTGCTGCAAAGGAACAATTTGCTTTTATTAGTGAACAGTAGTCAAACATTATTCTATATCCAATTCTTTGTATAATTTACGATCAGGCATTGAACCTGCACCATTTATGACCAATAATGGCTTAGAAGGTATCCTTTTTACTAAGAATTTCTCATTTTTACATAAACATTCTTCAAGTGGATCATCAACCATTTTCTGTTCCACTTCAAATATCTTGTCGCATTCCAAGCATTGATAATCATATTTTGGCATAGAGGTAATTTAGGGGTAAAAATCAATAAAAAACCACCAAAATTTAGGATTTGTAATCTAATATTTTTTACTTTAAAGTAATACTTTAACTATAATATCTATCTCTATTATAATTAGTCGTTTACGACAATTTTTTATTTTCTTGATTTTAATATATACCTTATTAAATTATTACTATTTATAGTTAGTCATTAACTATGGTTTAGCAAGGAATAGTAGTACACAACCTCTCACAAGCAAAATGCTCTCTCTAGGGGGTAAAAACCTAGCAAAACAAACAAAAAAACCTTGATCAAATCAAGCAAACAAGCAACAAATAAGATCTAAAAAGGTTTTTAGCTGTTTAAAAATCAAGGGCGTAAGGTTGGCTAGGTAATCAATCAACATCATACAAAAAGAAATGTTTAGAAAAAATAAATAAAATGTTTGCATATTAAAAAAAATGGTTATAGCTTCTTTTATGCCGAAGGCTAAACAAACAAAGGAGGGTTTAAAAATGAACAAATTTTTAGATAGAAAAATAGATAGAATAAATATCAAAATTGACTACCTAGAAGAATTGTTAGAAAGTATAAAAGCAAATAAACAAGATGATTTAATTAAAGATATTAAGAAGAAAATTGTCTTAGATGAGTTAAAGATATTAAACAAAGAACTTAACAAACTAAACAAACAAAGGAAGGATTAAAATGTATATAGACAAAGATGAAAAACAAGAGAAATACATTAGATTAGATAGAATACAAGAAAGACTTGAAAGGCAAAAAGAAAAACTTGTAAATCTAAACAAACAAATAGAATTAATGCTTAATCTTCAAAATGAACTAGAAAATGGCATTAAAGATATTGAGAAAATGCAGGAGATAACTAAATTTGTATTGCCAAATGATATGAGTTGGCATAAAAAATAACAAACAAACAAAGGAAGAAAGGGCTAACAATGAACATTAAAACAAAAGCGTACATTACATATTTTGAAAACTTACATCATATTAAAAAGCAAAAAAGAAAAAAGATGATAAAAAACATACTAGAATTTGTCTTTACTCTCTTAATGTTCTTTTTCTTTTGGCTGTTGTTGGTGTTGGTAAACATATAAACAAATAAAGAAAGGGCAAACAATGAAAGAAAACACATTTAAAGCAATTAGTATAATAAAAAGACAAACGCAATTTTTAATAGTTCAAAATAAACTAGAAAACAAACATTACAAGAAGTTTGGTTATTTATATGAATTAGAAATATTAAATTATTTTTCGGGTACTGATAACCATAAATTCTACGAAGATTACAAAGAATTAAAACAAGATTTAAAAAAACATTATAACATTAAAATTAGATTAAAAGATTTTAAATAGTTTTAGATTAAGCAAACAAACAAAGGAAACTATAAAATGATAACTAAATTTAAAATTAAACAATCCAATATTGATGGCTTAAAAGTTCTAGAAATAAAATATAAAGAAGATACATTGGTTAATTGGTCTGAAGCAAATGAATATGTTAGCAAACTTATTAGAAAAGGTTGGGTTGTTGATTGTGATTATAAAGACAACTACACAGATGAAACAATGATAATATTAAGTAAAGTATAATATAACAACATAAGGAAAAAATAAAATGATAACAAACTTTAAAATTAAATCAGAAAAACAAAATGGATTTGAAATAATAAAAATAGAATATGACGAATGTCAAAAGGGAAACTACGATGACGCAATGAAATTAATAAATGAATATAAAAAAGAAGGGTTTTTAATTGATTTTGACAATTTATGCCCCATTACAAATATCAGAACAACAATTCTTAACAATGAAAAAATGATTTATAATATAACTGATCAAGATTTAATTGATGATGATTGCGTAGAAAAAATAGTAAAAGTATAAATACAAAAAAAGAATAATAACAACACTAGGAAACTATAAAATGAAATATAAAAAAAGATCAGATAATATTGATAGTGATTATGAGTATTATATTTGTCAAGAAGATTTATTTCACGTTGCTTTTTTTAATTTTTATACTAATAAAAAAGAAAGAGCAAAGGTAAACTATATATGGAAAGCATTATTAAAACAACATAAGGAAACTATAAAATGAAAATAAAAAAAGATGAATATAATAACACAACTTACCAATTTAAACAAAAAGTAAGTGAAAATAATCAAGTGTATCTATGTATAGGGAAAGGTTTTGATAATAAACTTTTTATAAGGATACATAATGGAGATGATGATGAACAGAATATAGAGATAGAAGGAATTGAATTTCCAGATCTAAATGATAAAGGCGTAGAATATAGATTAGATATTAATTGTAATGAAAGTAATATATCTGACAAAGGAGATGAATTATTAACATTAGAAATTTAGTTAAAAAAAAGAGGGCGAAACGCCCTCTTTTCTAACAAACAAGGTTTCTATAATGAACATAGAAAGGAATTAAAATTACTTATATTTATATTATTATACAAAGGGTTTTATGTTATATCTCACAGGGTATATTTTATATTTGCATTATAATAATATAATGCTTATAATGTCTATACAAACAAGATGAATATTAAAACAAACACGATTAAGAATTATATTATATTGGGCATAGCTATATCTTCATATATCTCATTAATATATACCCTATCAGTTAAATCACATTATAGCTATGTCCATAATTATATTAGAATAACAAACAAGGAGAACAAATGAAAAAAGATAAAAATGGAATACCTTATAATTTAGAAGTACCTATTTATTATGATGTACAAGAAGGTTTTTATATTTTAGAAATGGATACTATGATTGATGAGTTTAATGACAAATTAAAGTCGCTAGATAGTCTTTGCGTAAAATTAAGAAAGGAAAAAAACAAGGAGAACAAATGAACGAAGATAAAAAAATGAAAGAGTGGATTGATAATAAGATCAAAGAACTTAAAAAGGTCGGCGATTATTATTTTGAAAGGGGAACTGCACATCTTACTTTACAAGATATTGAAAAAAAATGTCGTGATGAAATTGTAGATAGTTATAAGCCAATAAAATTTCAAAGAGTTGATTGTGCTGGTAATAAAGAAGAAATATTTTTTACTTACGAAATGTGGGTTGATAACAAACAAATCATTATTACTCTTGATGAAAGTAATGGACATTATGGCAAAAAGATAGAAGAAGGAGAAAAGGATTGTGATGATAGGTTGAGAAGAAAACTAGAAGAAGATTACGAGGAAATGTTAGAAATTGAACAATATGAAAGGGAAAATGAACGAGGGCATAGAAGATGAACAAGCAGAAGATAATTAAGCAGTTAGATATGATTGGTAGAAAAGTAGATAGTATTACTGAAGGTTTTACCAAAGACCAAATAGAAGAAAACATAGACTTTTTTATTGAGCAAGACATTATAAAACAACAAGAAGAAGAACAAGATGATGATGATAAAGAATTATTATCTACTTGTTGTGGAGCTAGTGCATTAGGGAATATACACGAATTTGATGGAGAGCATTTTGGTTTATGTGGAAATCCTAGATGTTATGAACATACTGATTTTAAACCTTTGGAGGACTAATGAAAGAATATACAGACAAACAAATAAACTCTATGATAAGGCATTTAAAAGTAAAAGATATTGCAGAGATTTATTATTTAGATAGAATGCAACCTAGATTTTCAAAAGAAGATCAAGGCGATTTGAAATTTTACGACTATAAAACAAATAGTTGGATTAATCTTAAAGAATTATGTGCAAGTGCGATTGAAACAGGTTGGAAAGACAAAAAGGAGAAATAATGAAAGAAAAAATAAATATCTTAAAAGAAAAAATCAATTCACTACAAAAAGATTTGAAAAAGTGGAGTGGGCATACAGCAGATTGTAATGATTTTGTAGATAAACACGATGAGGATATTTGGTATATGGAAAATCGTGGAGATATTAATTATATCAAAGGATTACAAGAAGCTTTAATTATAATGAAAAAGGAGAAATAATGACATACGATTTGGACATACCAGACTATATAGATAATATATTATTATATAATAATGATGTTAATAAATATATAGAATACAAGTTTCCAAACTTGAAAGAAATTGATAAACAAGACTATACGCAAATTTGGTTTCAGGATCAAAACAAAAACCAATATTCTTATTCTTATATATTGGTATCAATGCTAAAAAGTCAATGGTTAAAAGATATTAGAAATGATAATCATATAATTTGTCCTAAGTGCGAAAATGAAAGATGTCAGTATGATTGGCATAGTGATTATTGTGATAATTTAGAAATTTAATAAAAAAGGAGAAATAATGGATAGTCAGTTAAAAATAGACAGAGGTTATATTGAAGAAGAAATTCAAAGACAATATGATCACGATAAAAAAGAATATGATAAATATATGAAACTATTAGAAAAAACAAGTGATGACGAATTATCTTTAAAAATGTGGAGAGTTGATCAGTCATTTATGGATACATTATCAGAATTAGGATCGGATATGGTAAGCGAATTGCTTGGTAAGTTAGGAGAAAAAGATGAGTAAAGATAATGATTGGTATATGGTACAGATTTGGCTTGATACCAATGAACGCAGTCAAGCGTGGTTATCACGCAGACTAGAAGTTCACGAGGTATCTATAAATCGTTGGAAACGAGCAGGTAAGATACCAACAAATTCAAAATTGGCTATCTGTTATATAACAGGGCAATCTTATGAACAATTATTTAATTAAGGAAAGGAAAGAAAATGAAAACGGATTTTGCATTAAAAACTATACTAATTAAGGATAAAGAGTATGTTCCTGTTGATGAGAGGTTATTAGCTTTTCATAAATACTATGATGGACATATTGAAACAGAAGTATTAGAAAGAGATACTTGTGTAGATCAGTTAAGTGGTAAACAATCAGAACGATATGTAGTTGTTGCAAGAGTATATCCATATAGCTTTGATATGGAAGCAGATGAACACACTAGAAGTAGATTTTATAGTGGTAGTGCGTCTGAAATTTCAACGCAAGGATTTATTAATAAAACAAGTGCATTAGAAAACTGCGAAACTTCTGCTATTGGTAGAGCATTAGGCATTATGGGAATTGGATTAGATAATGGAGTTGCGTCTGCGACAGAAGTATTACGAGCTACAAAAGCACAAGAACAAGCTATGGGAAGATCATCAGACTTTAAACGAGTTGTTGAAAAAGCTGAATTGGCTTTGAAAAAAGGATTAATTACTAAGCAACAGAATATTGAATTTCTGAAAAAAAGAAGTGAGGGTATGCTTTTAATTGATTTACTAGAAATGGAAAAAAGGTTAGATAGTATGTTAAAAGAAAGTGAGGGCAAATAATGGAATTAATGTTTTGGCTTTTTGTATTTGGATTATGTTCACTTATAGCATATACGACATTTAATTGAACAATTCGTTTATAAAGCTATATAGAAAAATACAAGACAACTGGATTTGGGATAATCCATTATACCTAAAATGTTGGATTGATATGTTGATGAGGGCTAGTATAAAGCCCTCGTCAATGTTAATGAACAATCAGATTATAGAAATTAACAGGGGAGAAATAGTATTTTCACAAAATAATTTTGCTAACAGAAACAATATGTCTAGGCAACAATTAAGAACATTTCTTAAAAAACTAGAAAAAACGAAAATGATTGAAGTAAAATCTAACCAACACCTAACCCATCTAATTATTGTCGGATACCAACTATACAATGATAAAAAATCAACCAGTATCCAACCAGTATCTAACCATATTATAAGAAAGAAAGAAAGTAAGAATAAAGAAAATAAAGACTTTGATTTATTTTGGGAGCATTATCCTAAAAAGGTTGGTAAGAAAAAAGTACAGGATAAGTTTAACTCAAACAATTATCCTATTGATTTAATTTTAAAGAATATAGAATTGCAGAAGAAGTCGGATCAATGGCAAAACCAACAATACATACCTAATCCAGAAACCTATCTAAATCAAGAAAGATGGACAGATGAGGTAGTATTAGAAACTATACCTGATGAGCCGATTTATGTTTACCAATGTGGTAAATGCAACAAACAAAAGACAACTTCGGAATATAGAGATTTATATGTTTCGTGTTGTGATGAGCAAGTACAACCAAGAAAGGAATACAAATGAGTGATTTATTATTAAAGACGCAACAAGAGTTGCACGAGAATACTGCGAAATGGAATAGAGTTGTAGAAAAAATAAAACAAATAAACTTTAAGAAATATGAAAATAATCAAACTATTGGCTTTATAATAGACGACATAGTTGTAGGAGAGTTTGTAGCAGATGAAAAAGATAAATGATGTTATAAATACTCAATGGAGTATTGAGGTTGAGGGAAAACTCAATCGTAATAATATTATATTCCATACTAATAAATATCAAAAACTTTATCAAAAAATGGAAAAATATAATAACTTTATAAAAAAACCAAAGGAGCAAGATGAAACCAAGTAGTGCGAAAGCAAAAGGCAGAAACTTCCAAAACAAAGTCAGAGAGATGATAATGGAAAAGCTAGGGATCAATGAACACGATATAAAGACAGCAGTTATGGGCGAGAGTGGTATGGACATTATATTATCTAAGGCAGGTAGAGACGCTTTTCCTTATTCCGTAGAGTGTAAAAAGGTAGAACGAATTAATATTTGGCAAT
>VTLG01003528.1_pt1 | contig 33194 bp, 46 predicted proteins | sample 4694571 | NCBI WGS metagenome assembly VTLG01 (sample SAMN12604809, study PRJNA352737) | marine metagenome | biome: ENVO:00000447; feature: ENVO:00000209|ENVO:00000569|ENVO:01000036; material: ENVO:00002151; isolation source: viral sequences binned using virsorter ...
AAAGTTAAGATTCTTGTCTTATAGTAGCAAGTTAGCTATGTTTGGAAAGTAAGACATAAACAGTTATGGTAAAAATTTTAAAGCCTATTCTTCTTGTATTTATAAAATCAAAAGCAATGAAGAGATTAATCGTGGATCTGTTAAAGGCAATAGCCAAGCAGACAGATAACTCAATAGACGATCAAGCAGTAGATTTTATTGAATCCAGAATGTTCCCTGGATCTACTACAAATCTTCAATGATATGAAGAAAGACGGCTTCATAAGATTTATTTCAACTCCTCTGCCAATGGAGACACAGTTAGCAGTTGAATTAAGATGCAGGGAAGTTATGGGCTGTGATGATATAGATAAGTTAAAGGCTTTTTGCATAGATATGATGAAAAATCATGCAAGAACAGAAGTTGTACTGTCCAACGCAATGATGCGTATGCTGGAGCTTGAAGCTATGATAGCTGTGCTTCAAACACCACCAATTAAAAATAAATTATTTTACAAATTCCGTTTGTTTATAGAAAAAACAAAACTTATAAGACAGATAAGACAGCATCAAAAAAATCATTCGCAACGAGCGTAAGCTGCCTGTTGTTTAGAGACTATCATCTCAGGATATTGGATTGTTTCCCATCTATGCCCACATTCGTAACATTCTCTTCTACGAATAATTATAAATTTTGAGTTTCTATCAGAGCGGACAACCTTCTGATCGCTGTAGGTCTTACAGCCTGGGCACTCGACCCATGTTATTCTTTTCATTTTTACTTGTTGTAAATTGTTTTTAAATAAGCAGTTTCAATAGCGTTTCTCTGTTCCGTATATTCTCTGTTTGTCATGTTTTCAAACAGGTATCTGTCAGACAGACTGGCTAGTGCTTGATAATACTGTTCTTCCGTCATTGGCACAGTGTTTAGTCTTTCTGCTTTCTTCCGTCAATTCGTCTTTGTACAGATTCTCTCCACATCAACTCATCTTTGGCTTCAGCAATTTTATATTCTGAGCTAGTAAATTCACGTTGTAAAGCTTCATACGCTACTTTTCTAACCCATGCAGTACCACGCATACCCTCTTTATCAGCTACTTTTTCTATAAGTTCTGCTCTGTTTGGGTCGATTAGTACCTGATAATAGCTTTTGTTTCCGTGTTTGAGAGCCATTTACAATGTTGTTCTTGTACTACTCTACCACCAAATCGGCAAATCGGCTTTCTCAAGTTGCTTTTCCACATACTTTTTTCTAGCTTCTCTGCGTTTTTTAGTCTTTCCCTCACGGACTTCTCTAGCTTTTTTAAGAAAATCAATGATACTACCCAGATCTCTGGTGGTTGCTTTTGGAATCTCTTTGTATAGATCCTTCATTAGATCTGCTCGAATATTCTTCTGCATAAGCAACAGGCATTACCTCCGTTAGGGTCTTGTAGTATTTTACTCCAAGCTGTTTATTATGCTTGGAGATATACCAACCATGTTCATTTTTGCAAATACCAATCATTTGTTCATTCTCCTTTGTTTTTTGCTTTGGATACTTCTAGAAGGTTTTCTAGTTTTTGGAGTTGTGGTGCTCCTTGGTTTCATGGATGTCAGATGCCATCCGTTTCCTTTCGGGCAAGCATAGGCATAAGAATGGTTTTTACCCCTTTTTCTCATGTCTGATGCCTCTTTCTTGGCCTCTTGTTGGGTGCGGTAAACAATCTTATTGCATTTGTAACAATGCCCTAAGACTGACATACCTCTTTTTTCTATGAAATCCCCCAACTTATGTAAAGGGAGTCTGTTCATTTATTTAGTGGACTTCGCTCCATCTATCGCCAATGGACACTTCAGCTAACGCAGGAACATCACCCAACCATTTTGCTTCAGCATTTTCCATTGTAGTTTTAAGAATCTCAGCCCACTCATCTGCTAAATCTTCTTTAACTAAAAGAATCAATTCATCGTGAACGGCTGCTGCAATCCTTACTTTATCTTCGCCTGTTTCTTTAACTTTGTCCCATAAATTACCCAATGCACACTTTAATATTGCGGCACCAGCACCCTGGATCGGTGTATTACATCTCACAGTTACTCGATTAAGTTTACCTTTAAGAAATCTTCTCATATTAGTTTGAGGTATTCTTACTTCAGCCCACTCATCGTTTTCGGTATCTCTTGCTATGTTTAGATTATTTTTCTGCCATTCTCTGATACCACTATAAGTATTTAACCAACTATCGCGTATTCTAACTGCATCTTCATAAGACATAATCACACCACTGCTTCCAGCGTACTTTCGTAAACCTTCTGCTCCTGCACCGTATAACAAACCAAAGTTTGCTGACTTAGCTATCTGTCTTTCGCAACCCATCTGATTGGCTGTGTATTCATGTAAATCTTCTCCACTTTGAAACGCTTTTATCATGTTACGGTCATTTGCAAGAGCAGCAGCTAATCTTAACTCCATTTGTGAGAAATCAGCGTCAACTATTTTCCATCCTTTAGGTGCTTGAACACATTGTCTAAACTCTGAATCTCTAGGTATTTGCTGATTATTAGGTTTTATACTAGACATTCTTCCTGTATCTGCACCTAACTGCATATAAGAAGCCTTAACAAAACCATCTTCAGATAATTTATCTTGTATGCTTTCTGCCATTTGTCTGCGTTTTTCTCTTCTTTTCCAAGTCATAAGAGTTTGGACCGTCTGTGAATCAGCAGCACACAACCTTAACGCTTCCTTCGATACACTTGGCTTGCCTTCACTATCCATAGGAGGTTTAGGCAGTATTAAAGTAAGTTTTTCTAGTAACTGCTTAGAACTCTTGATATTAAATCCTGCATATTTTTTAGTACCTAGTCTTTTTGAGCCTTGGTCTTTCGCACGAAGGTTGAACGAGCCATCTTCATTTCTAGGTAGCTTTTCTCCAGATGGTAAATCATTATCAAGCTCTCTAAGAAATTCATTACCCAATTCTTTAATATCATCTTCATAATCTGTACGACATTGTTCTAATTCTTCTCTGTTCCAAGGTAGCCCAACTCGCCACATCTGTGCCATAGCTGGTAAAACTTTACATTCCAAGTGATAAGCGTTGAACAAGTCAGCCTTCATAATTTTGGAATTAAGAACATTATCTAGTCTTAGTAGTATTTCTATATCTTTAGCAGCATAGGTAAGTTGCTCTGTAGATAATATTTCTGCACCCCAGTTAGATTTCTGTTGTTCTTTAGAAACAACTATATCGAGATGTTTTTTAGATACAGCATCTAGCCCGTGCTTAACACCTGTTATGCCATTATACAGTAATCTATTTGCTAGAAAACTACATTTAACATGGCCCTTAGGATATATGTCATGCTCTTGCAACCATCCAAGGTCAAACACCGCGTTATGTGCAAGCCAAAAACGATCTATAGAATGGAAAAACTGCTTTAATATATCCCAATCTTCATGGGTTAGATCAAAACAGTCAATTACTACAATACTTTTTGTTAAATTGCAGCCTAACTGAATAAGTCTGAGCTTACCTTTTTCTGGCTGTATTTGTAAGGTTTCAGTATCAAAAGCAATACTGGTAGAAGTTCTTATTCTTTTTAGTTCACTTATTCCTGTGTAAACAGAATAAGATTCTACAGGTTTTTTAATCATTGTTGAGGTCATGGAAGAACCTAGAATTATGCTCCATTATTGTAGCACAATAGTTTAGTTTGTCCAATTATTTAACTTTTTTTCTAAAGTTTTTATACAAAAAGGTGTGAATATCGCAACATCAAGTCCATATCCAACAGCTTCTAATACTTGGCTATGAAAATATACTGGATCGTGATAATCAATTTGATTTACTTTAACAGGTTTTGCATATTCATCATATTCTGTATAACGAACAGTGGCTACAGGGCTATCTTTTGTTTGCTTCATTTGAAAAATTGATACCTTAATTATTCTATCTATCACTTTTCTGTGGTCCCCCATAATTTATTAGTTTCCTCTATATACCTAGATGGATCGTTGTATAAACCCTCTTTCGTTCCAGTAAAAGAGTTTTCAACAACAATCGGTTTTGTATTAACCTCCTGTTTGTATAAACCTCCTTGAGTTTTGGGGGTTTTTACAAAAGTAGGGTTTTTACAAATCTTTTTGTTATTCAAATCCGTTTCAGTGTCTATATTATTAGGTTTATACATATCATTACGGGGTATATCACGCGTGAGGGAGCTAAAAGACTTTGGTAATTCTTTTCCGACCGCTTTATAAAATTTAGAGGGTCTACCACCTCTATGTCTTACTAAACTATCTTTTACTCTAGCCTTTGGTACGTCAACTTCTTCAATCAACTTTTGATCTTCTAATTTATTTAAGCTATATATGATGGCACGTTTTCTATGAGAACCACCTACAGTATCGTGCTCAACCAAATCTTTTACGCACCAAGGCTTAGATTCTTTCCTCATCAACTGCAATATATCCAGAGTATGCTTGTTTGGAGTGTCTAGCTTTATCTCATCTGTAGGCTCTGGAGCAGGGCTTATAGAGTATGTGTAGTCTGGTAGCAGGGTAAATATCATCCGAAGCCCTTCGCGGTCCTCCCTAGACTTCTCAACGCTAACCAATCTACTGTTGGCAGTAACACCCATCTCTGCAATATCGGTCACAGATAACTTACGCATATTCCATGTTTCATCTACAGCATTTTTGATAGCTGAAGTACCTCTGAATTTACCTTCTTTGGTGTTGTGATGAATAATTACAATCGAACAGGCAGGAAAGTCCTGTCCATTTCTTCTAACAAGTTTCTTTATAGGTAGAGCAAACTCTCTTCTATTTTCTTCGTAAGGGTTACTGTCATTACAGCCATCTAAACTGTCTATAACAATCAGATCATATTTATTTTTATTCTGTATCTTCTTAAATCTTGAGTACCACTGCATATCCCACTCAGTTATAACTTTTACATTTTTATCACAGCCTATTAACTTCATCTGTCTCCTTAATATTCTTTCGTTTTGATCTCCATTTAGCCAAAGGACTTTACCAGTAGGAACTTCAACTAAACCTCCATACACATTAAATGCTTTTCCATGACCAATATGCTTGGCTATCGTCTGACACATAGCAGTTTTACCTGTACCGCCATCAGCATGAACAAGTAATGTCCAGGGTTTAGGCAACAATCCTGGAATCAAGTAATCAAACGGTGTATCGTCTAGCTCATCAGGAGTCAAAGGTTTTTGCCCTTTAGTCCTGTTGAACATTTCGTGAGTATCAATCAGTCTTTCAATCTCAGCAGCATTACTACGCTTGGCTTCAATAGCTAATTTATGGACCGCCTGATTATGTAGCGCAGGGTTTTCATTCTTAGGATCACCGTCTATCTCTTGATACCTTTTTATTAAATCTTCACCATCTGGTATATCTTCTTTGTACTTAAGAGGAATAGCTTGTACTTCATCAATAATTTTATCTAAACCAGTATGCTTAAATCTTTTTCTATCTGGATCATAGTCGTCAGCCAGATCAATAAGGTGAGACATATTATATCTAGCACCATCATTTCTCCAAGTTGCATACCATCTAGCAGCACATGGATCTTCACCATTATCCCAGCAATGTTCATAGTCAGGATCTTTCTTAGACCATTCTCTCCAAAGCTCTAAACCCTCTAGCCCAGGCAATTCATTGTTTATCATTGCTCCTATCTCCCACCAATAGTCTTCACTATTTGGTCCTGTGTACTTAATAACACTCAAGCAACCACTGATAATGGCTACTCTTTCTTCCTTGGTACGTTTACTCCATCTGTTGTCTACATACTTAATATCAACATCCTGATTATTCTTTTTATACTGATCTTTCATACGAGATAGCAACCACTCTGGAGCATCTGGTACATCAAACAAGCTACCTTCTAGCTTGTACTCTCCTTTACCAACACCTTTTTTATAATATTCTCCAGCAATAACACCCTGTCCTCCCCATAAAACTTCCCAACCTTCGTGACCAGCAGCAGTCTGACTAATAGAGGCTACCTCTGTTAACAAATCTTTAGGAACTTTAAATAAAAATTTGGCAGCGTTTTTCCTGAGTGATGTAACTTTGGGTGCTTTTTTAAGATCTTTACCCCACTTACTTTCTATAGCAGCTAAGTTTTTATCTACGTCAAATATCACAAGACCATCTGATTTCTGTCCTGTAAAAACACCGATAGCTTTAAACTTATCTGGTTCTTGCTCAATCATCAAAGCAGAATCATTTACTGTAAGCTCTTGCTTCCACGCTTTACCAAAGGGAACTTTCCCGTCTGAATATCTATCTGGACTCGCTTCGTTACGTTTCGGTAACAATACACCTTCGGCATATATCGGACAAGTTAACCAAGTTAAAGGGATTTCGGGGATGAAATTTATACCACTCATGTGTTACAATACCTCTTGTAGACTATATGTTGAAACCCTGAAGGAACTCCACCCTTTAGGGTTTTCTTATTATATATCATTGACAAGTATTTGTCTATGTACTACAATAATAATGCAACTCAGGCTTTCATAGCCAACACGCATTATGCCTTTCATTTCAACGCTTGCTAGAGAAGATGCTGCATCTTCAAGTAGCACAAAAGACGATTACTTGAATCCATCAAGTATCAAAAGCGGACAAAAAGTTCGTTTCAAATTGTTAGCTGAAGAGCCTTTCATGTTCTACGAACTATGGGGTAATGAAATTAACAACCCAGAAAAACGTAAACCATTCCGTTTTGCTGAAGATCCTACACCAGAAGATGTCACACATAAATTAGGTGATAACTACATCAGATCACTTTCCAGAGATGGCAAGATGAATGAGCCTTGCAGGATAGCCCACGCAGTTCCCATATATAACTATGATTTGGAACGTGTACAGGTATTTTCTTGGACTCAAAAAACAATCACTCAGCAATTTGACGTAATCAGTCAACTAGAAGATTACGAAGATATGACTGAATGTGATTTCTACTTATCTCGTGACGGACAAGGCACAGATACAAAGTACACTGTGCAAGCTGCCCCACTGAAAAAAGCTATGGCTAAAGCTGTAGATGAAGCATGGGAGTCAGAAAAAGAGTTCGATCTCGAAAGACTTCTTAAAGGTGGTAATCCCTTTAAAGAAGAAGAATAATCCCCATTCATAGAGGGTCTAACAGCCCTCTTTTTTATTCTTTATGGAAAAGAAAAAACAAGTCCGTACTTATGGTCCGTCTGGTCTGACAGAAATTAGACTTAGAAAGTTGATGGCAAAAAATAAAAACGTGGAATCTCATGTAATGGAAGCAGGATTTCATTTGTGTCTATTATTTGATCTTTTAAGAGAATTAGGTTACACAGATGACGACTGTTTTGCAGTTTCCAGAAGAATCGGAATGATTTGGTTAGGCAGATACATGGAAGAGGACACAAACTATGAAGAATATATAGTGCAGAAACATACTGATGATGATTGGACTTGACTATTAAAAACTTTACAGTATATTAATTATGGGAACGTGTATTTATTATCCATTCATGGGAACGCTAGACAAACAAAATGCCCTAGCATCACTCAGAAAATGGACTCTCATTCAAGATAATAGTGGACCGTACAGAGTTTACCGCGATGAAAAGAACAACGTATATCACTCAGTAACACATATCCTAAAAGAAACCGCACCCCAACATACAAAAGATGCCCTTGAAAATTGGCTCAAAAAGTCAGACTCCTATTTGGAACGTGATATTGCTTGTGAAAGAGGAAAACTTGCTCACTCTCATGCAGAATTTATTCTTAAACTTGCAGCAAAATTTGCCCGACAAAACTCGAACAAAAAAGGTTTATGGCGAACTGGATCGGATGGACTGGAACGCTGTCCGAAAAAGGTCACTCAATGGGGCCTCCAAAAAGCAGTTGAATCCGCACCGCGTGTTAGCTGGAGTGCGTCAGGCTACGCAAGAGGTTTACGATCATTCATACTGGATCGTGTAACGGCCATTCATAGTGTTGAGTTCTCCGTGTACAAACCAGGATACGGATTTGCTGGTACAGCAGACGCTTTATTAGATATTGATGGAGACGGGCCATTCATAGTGGACTGGAAAACATCAAAAGAAATTAGATCAGATGATATGATCGAACAATTCTGTCATCAACTTGGAGCGTACAGTCTAGGTCTACAGCATCTCACGGGCATAAAGCCCAAATATGGGGCAGTTGTGGTAGCCCGTAGAAGTGGTAAGCCACAAATAAAAATCCTCAATAACTTAGAGTTACGAGGATCAGAAAGTATATTTTTAGAGAGAGTGGATCGTTACCACAAAAACCTAAAAGAGTTAGCAGTCGTCTAATTTTTTATCGCGTACAACCATAGGACAGCTAGATTCAATTACATAGTCAATAATTACATCTTTATTTAAAAAAGTATGTGACCAATATTTTGGATTGACTCCCGAATTTAAATCTATTACATATAACTGAGTAGGATATTTTTGAAGTAAGAAATCAATAAACTGTATTCTCAAATCATTATCAGAAAGATTAAATCCAGAGGTAATTAATACCACTGGATCGTCTTTATCGACATGACCGAATACTGTATAGTGTGTAAGATTATTCATTGTGATCTAGTCATGGTACAAGTCCTCAATTCTTTTTTGAACACGTTTTGAATGTTCTACATAATCAGATATATGCGAGGTATAAATTTCCTCTACAGGATACATATATACATCATTTTCTATGTGATTAAGTACAACATTTTGAGTTAGTGGATCGCCATTCGGAGTGATAATATCATCTTCAGTGTCCACTGTAACTAACAGAGTTACTAGAACTTTTTTAATCATTTTGAAGTTCCTCCAATAATGCGTCTACTTCTGCGGCACAATCTCCGCACCTCCAACCCTCTACATCATCATTGTAAACTGGGTATCTGTTAACAAATCTACCCGAACCAATATGGCAGGGTAGATCACAGTCAACACAAATCTGGGAATCAAATAAATTTTTCATAACCAATCGTGCCATTTTGTACCGAAGCTCGACATAACTTCGTCATCTGTTGGTTCGTAATCATCATCTGTTTCGGGTGGATAATGTCTATCATCTGGATCGGGATATATACCCGCATCTTCCAAATCTCGAATTGCATCATCTTCACGTTGGCTATCCAACGCAGCTTGATGGTTGTGTAAAAATGAATCCATTAACTTTCGCCCTCCCAAACTAATTCAAAGTCTAATTGTAATGGTTCGATTTCTACTCCTTCATAATCGAAGAAGTCATCACCATATTTTTCTCTGTTCTCTGGTGTATCAAGTTCTTTAAGATTCTGTATCTGGTCATTGTACATATAGCCACATTCCCAAAAAACATCATCTAAAGATACATCATTAATAGTTTTACCATCAATAAGAAATTGTGGACTGAATCCATAGGAATCTATAAAATCATCCCAATCATCACCGCATCCGTTAAATCTCCAATCGCAATACAGCGATCTGTTGATTATCATTTTTTGTTGAGTCATTGTTTTTTAAACCTCGTAAGTAGTTTTGAATATAATTCGATACCTTTGAAATAACCTACAGAATCACCGCCAGCTAATAAACTTTCAGCTTCGTCTAATACGCTATCCAGTATGGTATCTTTTGTATCTTTAATCTTTTTTGATGGATCGGGTTTAGCCATTTCCCATTTATAAAGATTAAAGGAGTCTTTGTAATATCTATATGCAGTAGATCTAGGAATCTCAAAATCATTGTGCAATATATCACAGATATCCAAACGAGTTAATTTTTCTTTTGGATTTTTTTTGGATTCGTTATCTACCAGACATTTATAGATAAAGTTTTCAGCTTCTTCTTTAGTCACCGATCTTAGCCTTAATATCTTTTATCTGGTTCGTATGAACAGAGATTAAGTTTATTATCTGACCTATGACCTTCTTATCATCTAAGTTAACCTCATGTTGATAAGTTATATCTTTTTTATTATTTTCGAGCAGATGTTTAATCTGTTCTCTCACATATAAGTTAAGTTCAACAATTTGATTTTCAAGATTTTTGATGGATTCGAGTACTTTTTTAAAGTCTCTTTCATTTTCGTTCATTTTGGGTGAATGATAAAGTACACTACAATATTACATCAATCGCCATTCATAAGCAACCTAAAAATTCTCATTCATAATTCTCAGTGAGAATTCTTAGAATTTTCATTCATTATTGACATTCATAACTGACTAGGTAACGTTGGATCGCTCATTCATTATTTTTCATTCATTATGTCAACTTACATTCATAAGTTTTTTAAACATAGTCATGTTCAGTTATCTATTCAAGATTTATTTTTTATTTTAATTATTCTTCAAAAAATTTCAAATAATTATAATAATAATTTTTCAGATAATTTAGTTTATAGAGCAGATAGGCTAATTGATAAAATTTTAATTTCAATAAATAGTATGAATTGATATTGTTTTTATTAGAATATTACTTTAATATATAAGAGTAATTTATTTATTCAACACCCATGAATTATTTTCAACCCAATTTAGTAGATACTGTTTACAGTGCTAATTCTCCATTAATGGTAGAAAACCATTATAAAAATCCAAACGGATTTAAAAGACTAGGTAATGAGGATTTATGCGGTACCACTATAGACCCAAATAATGAAATCTCAATTAGAGAAAAATTTGAAAAAACTGGTGCATTAAATCCACCCGTAGATACTAATATATACATTAAAAATAGTTTTGGTAATGACATTCAACTACCAAATCATAAATGTATAGTTGACTCTAAAACTGGTAAACCATTAAGTGTAATGTCCAAAACATATACCACTCAAGATAATGAACCGATATATGAGGTATTTGAAAGAAATAAAGATATTCTTTCACTTGAGAATATATGCCTTATGAATGATGGAGCTAGAATTTTTGTATCAGGTGGTGTAAAAGATTCTGATATGGAAGTCTCGAAAGATGATCCAATTAGAAGAAGATTATGTTTCATAAATTCTTATGATGGTTCTTATTCATTCAAAGTTGTTTCTATTGATTTTAGATTATTCTGTTTTAATCAAATGGGTAGGATAAATAGATCTAAGAATAAATTAGTTTTTAAACATTCAAAAGGTATTAATGATTATGTTAAAAATCTACCCGAATTTATTTCTTGGCAACGTGAGGATTTAGCTAATTCTATTGAAGAATTTAAAGCAATGAAAAATGTTTCATTTGATAATAGATCCCAGGCTATGGAAGTTTTAAAAAACCTTTCAAAACAAATGCTTGCTGATAAATTAATTGGATCGGTAGTTGATAAAGAAACAAAAGAAAAAAGACCAAAAGATTTTAATAAAGATCTTTCAAAAGAGTGGGCGGACATCAGAAGTAATTTTCTTAAAGAAACTCAAAATTTTGAAATAGCCCCAAATCTTTATAATTGCTTTAATGCTCTAACCTTTCAACAAACACATTGTGAACAGAGAGTTAAAGACGATATAAAAGGGGCTAGAGTTAGAATGGAAAGTTTATTAAATGGAAAATGTGGAAATAGAATAGATTTAGTTAAAAATAAATGTTTAGCTTTGACTAGATAAAAACATTCATTATTTTATAGCCCTGATCTAACAAATCAGGGTTTTTTATTGTTTGAAATTTCATTCAATATGGACTAGAATACTATTGTACATTCACCCAAAATTTACAATGACTAAAACCAACTACAAATTAATTGCTAAAAAATATCTAGCTAATTTAGAAAAAGAATATGAAGAATTAAAAATAAAAAATGGTGAGGAATATGAATCAGATCATCATATTTGCACTATTTCAGATTTGGAGCATTTACTAGAATCTAACGGAGATTATACAGTTAGAAGATCTTATGAAGATTGTTCAACAGTTCACTATATACCAAGAAATAATTTTAAAGATTTAAATGATTTTGATGATGATATTGAAAGAGATTTAATAAGGATAGAAAAAGCTAAAAAAAGAATTGAAGAAAATAAAATTTTAAAAACTGATAAGTTAAGAGAAATTTTAAGACTAGAAGAAGACCAAATTAAAAAAATTAAAAATACTTATATTTATGATTATTTTACAGAAAAAGAAAAAGCAGATAAATATTATGAAGTGATAAATGAAAATAGAAAAAGGTTTTTAAAATATTGTAGCTACGTTTAAAACTACATCAGGAACTAAATTTTTTAAGGCTAGATTCTCTTTAGATTCTAGCTTTTTTATTGTGCTATTTTTGAATGATTTTAAACTGGTTAAGGTAGGATTATCCCTAAAAATTTTAAAATTATACGATTCTTACTTATGAGATTATTAAGTGATAGCAGGGGATTTGAGAATCTTATTAATTCTTAATATGAGATTAAAGGTTAAAAAGTGCTTATTTTTAGGGTTTTTTACTAGCTATTAGAGTAATATTTTAGAGTTGAATTATATTAATATTTAGGTTAAAATAAAGGTTGTATTCTCTATTTATTTTTATTATGGACACCCAAACCACAACAAAAACACAACCTATTGGACAGGGTTATTCTGACAACTATCCTTGTATTTGTATTCAAGATTATGAAACAAATAAATGGGTATGGTTTAACGTTTATGAAATTTTTCAAAATTCTAACGATTTAGAAGAATTTACAGAATTAATGAAAAAAGCTAGAAAATCAGTTGCTAAAGACGAATGGTTTTATAGTGATTGTCTTTATCTAAATTCTATTTATTCAGAAAATATTATGGATTATGAACTCTATAATTATTTGGAAAGTTTAGAGGATGCTATAGCTGATGGACATTCTGTTTCTTTGCATGAGGAATTTATTAGTGCTTTAGGTACTGAATATTTTGGAATGTTGAGCGAAATGTATTATGGAGAATTTGATAATACTAAAGAATTTGCTGAACATCACATAGCAGAAACAGAGGATTTAGATTCTATTCCTTACATTATTTCTTCCAATATTGATTATTCAAATATTTGGTATGATCTAAAAGATGATTTTGAAGAAATAGAAGCAGACGGAAAAAATTACTTCTTTAGTAAATAAAACTACATCAGGAACTAAATCTGTTTTTATTCTCTTTCCCATTGCTACTCTGTAAAATGTCAAACTCAAAACAAACCCGCAACCGCTACCGATTAGCTACCAGATCCAATTTGAATTATGTGCGGTTTGCACTGGTTTTATTTATCGTTGGATTTGTACTATCTAGCGTAGTAGATAAAGACGCATTTTCAAAATGTATGAAAGTGTATAACAATTCCAATATCTGCTACAAGCTAAACTAATCCACGCCCGCACACTATCCCCCCTTTCCCTATTCTTCACAGTCTAGGGAATTTTTTTATGCTATTTTTTCAGCTAGGGGACACATTGCAAAATTTTTTTGTAGCCGTAATAGACCCCTGAACCTACTGACAAATCAAGACATAAGCGATAAATGTACTACAATATAATAATACTACAATATTACACTAATGTCAACTGTTTTTCTTTGGCTCTACTTGAATTGATAGTTGTGGAGTGTTCAAATTGATGTTCTCTACACTCTCCCCTAGTACTTTACCGAGTGAATCGAGTATTTGAGCAGCAGTCTGTAACTGTCCTTTCCTTACAGCCTGGTCAAATAACCTCATTCTCATTCCCTGGAGTCGTGAAACCATCTTCTCTCTATCCTGTTCCCAATCTTCATCGTTCCATTTCTTTACCTGTTTCCAATCGCTCCAAGCTGTATCTATCCCAATACCTTCCCTGGATGAGTGCTCATGCACTAATTGTCTGGTAGTTTTACCTGTCAACTGCTTTGAATACAGTCTTTGCCTTCTAGCTTCAATTACTGCATCAGGTTGTCTTTTCCCACATACTCTCCCATCCTGCAAAGCTCGCTCAGATGTAAATTGACCATTTGTATTACGAAGAACAGAATCAGCCACGGACTAAAATTGTTGTTAATACTTGAATAATAACCCTAAAAACACTATTTAGTCGACAAAATCACGGAAATTCGTCAATATTTAAGCTATTCTTTACTACATGAGTACAAAAACAGCCGAAAATCTCTCCTTACGATGGGCACAGGGGGAGGTATTCAACGCAAAAAACAGATTTAGAGTTCTCGTGGCTGGCAGAAGATTCGGAAAATCCTATTTATCCTGCATAGAACTACTCAAAGCAGCAATAGACCGCCCAGGTGAAACATATTTCTACTGTGCCCCCACATACCGCATGGCAAAAGACATTGCCTGGAAAGAAATAAAGAAACTAATCCCACCCCAATGGATTCAATCTAAAAACGAAACTGACCTAAAAATAGAACTAATCAATGGATCGCTAATAGAACTCAAGGGAACTGAAAATGCAACAACCCTGCGTGGCCGAAGCCTCGCTGGAGTAGTACTTGATGAAGCAGCTTTCATGGATTCAGATGTCTGGTTTCAAGTAATTAGACCAGCCCTCGCAGATAAACAAGGCTGGGCACTTTTTATTTCTACACCAGACGGCACAGCCTCATGGTTTTACGATTTATGGTGTTACGTTCCAGAAGATACATCAGGTGATTGGAAACGCTGGAGTTTTACAACAGTAGAAGGGGGCAATGTTCCAGAAGAAGAAGTCCAGGCAGCCAAGGCCCAACTCGACAGCAGAACATTTAAACAGGAATTTGAAGCGAGTTTTGAGAATCTCACTGGTCTAGTTGCAGTCTCATTTTCAGATTCCAACATTTCTACCGAAGCGGAGGACATATCCATCGCTCCACTTTTATTAGGAGTCGATTTTAACGTAGATCCACTTTGCGGTATATGTGCAGTACGCTACCGAGATATACTATACGTCTTTGATGAGATAATTTTGACGGGTGGTGCAACAACCTGGGATTTTGCCGAAGAAGTTACAAATCGTTACGGAGTAGATAGAAGAATTATCGCTTGCCCCGACCCAACGGGATCTGCCAGAAAAACATCAGGAGTAGGATCAACGGACCACACTATCCTGCGTAGAAGCGGATTTACTGTGTCATCTCCTAGATCTCCCTGGAAAGTCCGTGACAAAGTAACAGCCGTAAACACAGCACTATATGACGCAATGGGGGAACGCAGGACAGTGATTCACCCACGCTGCAAAGAACTAATAAAATCTTTGCGAACTTTAACTTACGCTCCAAATACAGGTATGCCAAACAAAAACCTTGGAGTTGACCACGCATTTGACGCTTTCGGCTATCTTTGTCTCCAACAATTTAACCTTGCCAAACCAGAGACATTAGGGCAAACTTCGTTTAGAATATACTAAGAGTTTCCTTTTTCCACTATGTACCATTCCACTACAAAGAAAAAGAAGAAGAAAAAGAAGGGAGGTAAGAAGCGTAGTGAATGTTCCTGTAAATAAAGCGTTATACTCTAGGGTAAAAGCAGAGGCTAAACGTAAATTTAAAGTTTATCCATCTGCTTACGCTAACGCATGGCTTGTACGAGAGTACAAAAAACGTGGTGGCACTTACCGAGTGGAGAAAAAACGTGGCAAGAAGTAGTGGCGGTCTTACCCGTTGGTTTAAAGAAAACTGGGTAGATGTCAAAACTGGTAAGCCTTGTGGCCGTCAAAAAGGCGAAAAACGAGGCTATCCAGCTTGCCGACCCAAAAAACGTGTCTCAAGTAAGACACCTAAGACTGTAGGAGAGATGTCAGCAGCCGAAAAAGCACGATTTAAACGCGAAAAGACGGGTAGTAAAAAGATAACTTATCAACATAGACGTAAAAAGAAGAAAAAATAACTGTAAAAGTTGCAGTTTCACGGTAATATAGTGCTATATAGTATATTTCACACAATCATGGCATTTTTTCGTGGGGAAGAAGGCTCTGTATCATTTGATAACGGAACTGGAACAGCAGGAGCTATAGCTTCTACAACAGCTTGGACTTTAGATACTACAAAAGATACTCTTGAGTGTACTGCTCATGGAGATACATCAAGAAAGTATGTAGGATCTTTAATTTCTGGTTCTGGTACTGTTGATCTTCTTTATACAGCAACATCGGGAGATGATACTGCTGAAATTATTAGTGATGTATTAACAACAGAAGATGCTGGCGATGCTACATTTAATCTCTTCTTAGACACATCAGGCAGTAAAAAGTTAAATTTCAACGGAATTATTACAGGAACTTCATTTAGTTCCACTGTTGGAGATATTTCTACAGTATCAGTTAGTTTTGTAACTAACGGTGCTATTACCGCTTCTATCTAATGCCTAAAAAGTCTTATTCAGCAAAACAGCGTAAACTTGCTGCTGTTGCTCCACCACGGGATAAGATTACTGCTGCTGATCTTAAAAAGCTACGTTCCAAGAAAAAAAGAAAAAAGAAGTGAAACTTACCACTCGCCAAAAAAATTTATTAGAAAAACATTCTGAACATCATAGTGCGAAGCATATGGAGTTTATGAAGAGGCGAATGAGAGCAGGAGATACTTTTACTCAAGCCCATAAAAAAGCACAGGCAAAGGTGGGTAAATGAGAAAGAAACGTAAACAAGTAAATTTAAGTATAGGTAGAGGAGAAAAATCCAAAACAGGTGGATTAACTGCGAAAGGTCGTGCGAAGTACAATCGTGCTACAGGTAGTAATTTAAAAGCACCAGTTACAGGAAAAGTAAAACCTGGCAGTAAAGCAGCCAAAAGACGAGCATCTTTTTGTGCAAGAATGTCAGGTATGCCTGGACCAATGAAAAAACCTAATGGTGAACCTACTAGAAAAGCGTTAGCTTTAAAGAAATGGAGGTGTCGTAAATGACCTATGCTGTTCCAGGTCCAATCCGAACAAACATTGTCTCATCTACTTCAGTAGGTGGGATAGACAGTCCTTTTACTCGCACGAGGGCTGTCCTAGACATGATGAAAGGATGGGAGATAATGAAAGCTGTAACCGAAGGAACAGATTACCTCCGAACAAATAGCGAATCCTTTTTACCACTAGAGCCAAGAGAAGATTACGATGCCTATTTAGCAAGAGTAAATCGTGCTGTATTTTCTCCTTTTACACAAAGATTGATAAGGGCAGCTACAGGTTTAGTTCTTAGAAAACCAATCACACTAACTGGAGATCCTTATTGGACAGAAATGTTTAAAATGGATGTAGACGGAAGAAAGTCAGATTTAGATGAATATGCCAGAAGATTACTAATGTGCTCCCTTACATACGGCCAAAGTCACATTCTTGTAGATTATCCTGCACCATCAGGAGCAGTAAGTCTCGCAGAAGAACGTCAACAGAATCGCAGACCATACTGGATCGAAGTCGACCCAAATAATCTTTATGGCTGGAGACTAGACAGGGAATCAAATTATGGAAACTTGATACAAGTGAGAATAGGCGAAAAGGCTGTGCTCCCAGACGGACAGTTTGGAGAAAAAGTGTTTGACCAAGTTAGAGTAATCGAGCCAGGAAGTTATAGAGTATTTCGTAAAAAAGAACAGATAGAAGAAATGTATGATGTATCAGATGGAAGTTCTGCTGGTAGTTTTGAGGCTGGATCAGCAGATAAAGATTATAAACAGGTAGAATTTGGCAGTTTTTCTCTTGGAGAGATACCTCTAGTAACCATTTATTCTGGAAAAACTGATAATTTAGTAAGTAAACCACCTTTACTTGATATTGCATATTTAAATCTTGCACATTTTCAAAGACAGGCTGATTTGATACATAGTTTGCACGTTGCATCTCAACCAATGCTTGTAATGGAAGGTTATGACGATCAAACTAAAGACCTTGCAATTAGCGTAAACTACGCAATGGCAACTCAGCCAGGTAATAAAATATACTATGTAGAACCAGCTTCCAGTGCTTTCGATGCTCAATCTGCTGAAATAAAGGAGCTACAAATGCAGATGGCTACTCTAGGAATCAGTACATTATCACAACAGAAATTTGTTGCAGAATCAGCAGATGCTCGCAGACTAGATCGTGTGGATACTAACTCCATGCTCGCAATGGTATCTATGGAATTAGAACAAAAACTGCAAAAAGCCTTCAATCTCTCAGCCGAATATGTTGGAATTGAACCACCAGAAGTAAAAATTAGTAGAGATTTTGATATTGAAAGACTAATTGGACAAGATATTACAGCCTTAACATCTCTATTCGATCAACAAGTCATTGATAGAGAAGAATTTAGAGATATTTTGGTACAGGGAGAAGTATTACCTTCAGCAAATGAGGCCAAATCTGAATAGTCTGATACAATAGTAGATAAGTACATATATTTTCATGTCTAAATCCATAGACCATGTTCTGCAATCTGACGGAACATACAAATGGGAAGTAACAGAGTTAAAACCTAAAGCAAAGGAAACTACTAAAGTTACTACCGAGCCGAAAGCAACTAAGAAAAAAGTTACTAAAAAGAAAACAACCAACCCTCTTTCCGAATAATTAATGGCAATCGAAGAAAAAGTCATTCAGCCTGATTCCGTGAATCCTCCTGAACAGCCCGTGGCTGACACTCCTTCACAACCACAAGCACCCGATCTCAGTTCTGTAAAAGCAGAATATGAGGCAAAATTAGCTGCTGCTCGTAAAGAAGCTGCTGAAGCAGAAGAAAAATTTAAAGGCATCAAGGGAAAACTTGATGATGTCTATAAACAAAAAGAAGAAAAACGAACCAAAGACTTAGAAGAACAGGGTCAGTGGAAAACTCTTTGGGAAGAAGCTAACAAAACAGCCCAAGAAAAAGATCAACAAATATCTAGCTTGTCTCAACAGCTTGAGGAGATGAGAAATTCTCACGAAGTAGCTTCCACAAAAACAGCAGCCCTAGCAGCTATCAGTAACCTTGGAGCGATAAATGCAGAACAAACTTTATCATTGTTACAAAATAAGTTACAAAAAAACGCTGAAGGTAAAGTAGTTATTCTGAATGGTGGAGTTGAGCAAGATTTGAATACTTATATCAGCAGTCTCAAGAATCCTGGTAGTGGTTGGGAACACCATTTTAAGCCAAGTTCAGCAGCAGGAATGGGTGCTAGACCTAGCCCCGTGGCAAATGCTGGTGGAGGACCTGTAAACCCTTGGAAAACGGGCAACCTCACACAACAAATGCTACTATTAGAACAAGATCCGCAGCTTGCAGCAGTGCTCAAGCAAGAGGCTCAAAAATAGTTAGTTTCTGTGAAACTAATCCCCTTGTCCGTGACTAGGGTATCGCAAAAGTAACAAGGTAATCTGAATGGCTGCTCCGTTTCAGAATTATTCTGGCGGTGTCCTATTAGCGGACATCGTTAAGAGAAATAATCTCAGCACATACGTTTCCGAAGCTATCAAGGAACGTAGTGCATTTATTAAATCTGGTGCTGTTGTGCGTAACGCGCTTCTTGACGCATCAGAAGGTGGAACAAGAATCCAAGTTCCAGAATTTAACCCAATCGCTCCAACTGAAGAAATTTTAGATGGTACAGCAACATGGGGTACAAGTAATCAAGGTCACTTGACACCACAGAAGATTGGTACAGGAACACAAATCGCAACTATCTGTCACAGAGGTTTTGCGTATGCTGTTGATGATGTAGCTGTATTGGCTGCTGGTGAAGATCCAATGGGTCACATCAGAAACCAAATTGCAGATGCTATCAACAAATTAAACTCTGCAAGACTATTCAGCTTGTTAGATGGTTTGTTCGGATCTACTTTCGGTCCATTAGGTGCAAACGCCCTTGACCTAAGTAAAGGTGCTGCTTCTGGTGCTGACGAAACTAACTTCTTAACAGCTTCTACAGTTGCAAGAGCAAGAAACCTTCTTGGAGAAAGAGGCGAAGAGCTAGATACTCTAGTAATTCACCCAACTGTTGCTTACTACCTATATCAGGTTGGTATGTTAACATTCTCTACTTCTGCATTATCAACTGGAACTGGCATCCAATGGGGTGGCGGTGGTGTTGGCATCACAGATAGAAGTATTGGTCAGTTTGCTGGTATGAATGTTGTTATTGACTCTCAAGTTAATACAGTTCATCCTGGTACAACAGGTCATCAAAAAGAGTTCCGTTGCTACTTAATTAAGTCAGGAACAATTCTTGAAGGTGAGCAATCTCCTCTAAGTATTGAATCAGATAGAAACATCTTATCTAAGCAAGATGTTATGTCTGTTGATTATCACAGTGCTTATCACGTTATGGGAACTAAGTGGACATCTGCTACTGACAACCCAACTAACGCACAGTTAGCTAACGATAACAACTGGGGAATCACATACGATGCTGATTTAATTCCTATAGTCGAGCTAATCGTTAACTCCCCACTTGATACAGGTACTAATCCTTAGTAATATCTAATTAGTGGTCAGAAACCTCATCAATTATTGGTGGGGTTTTTTCTTTACGCTACAATAAAACTAAATTACTTTAATAATCGTGGCAGCTACCATAAACGCAACAATAAAAGGAGAAAATGCCAATAGTTACGTTACTTTGTCTGAAGCTAACGACTATTTTGATACTTCTCCAGATTCTTCTACTTGGACAAATAAAACAGACGATCAAAAGAAAAGATCATTAATATCTGCTGCTAGATGGATTGATACCTTAGTTTTTTATGGAGATAGATGTGATGATGGACAGGCATTAAAGTTTCCAAGAAATAATTATCAGGTAGATGGTGTTGAACTGGCTTGTTCTAAAATTCCTAATCCAATTAAATATGCACAGTACGAACTAGCCAGGGCATTGGCAAACGACACAGATGCAATTACAGGAACTACAGGAAAAGACGGAAACTTTGAGGAAGTAAAACTAGGAGATATTCAAGTTAAGTACAACACTACAAGTCAGGGAACTGGATCTATAAATAATATTTTAGATGTTTACCCTTGGCTACAAAGTTATCTTGGAGCGTATATGCTAGGTGGAGCAGGAAGTTTCCAACTACGGGCGGTTAGAGGATAATGGCAGGACAATTAGATTCACTACTAAAAAACGTAGCCAAACAGGTGGTGTCTCAACTAGGAGACTCATTAGATACAACAATTATTTACACTAGAAAATTATCTACGTCATACAACACATCTACTGGTGCAGTAACTACCAGTGACACTAGCTACACAATAAAAGTTCCCGTAGAGTTCATACAATCCACCGAAGAAACTGGTTATCAGGAAAACGTAGCTAGAATTTTTGTAACACCTGATCTTATAGGAGACAGCCAACCGCTACTATCAGATGAGATTACTCTCACATTTTCTGGATCGACCAGAGTTGCAAAGATTACAGATGTAAGAACTTTGCGTGGTGGTCAGGAATATTTATTCAGAGTTGACGTTATTTTCTAATGACTTTAGTAAACGCACGAGCAGCATTTGAAACCGCAATAAAAAACGCAGTAACAACTGCTGACAATACAGTAACAGTTGTTTTTGACAATATGCCTTTTACAACTCCAGGTAAAACTAAAAAATATGTAATGGTGAGCCTTGACTTTACGCAATCAACAACTCAACCCCAAGGTGCAGCAGTTGATTACTATGGAGGATCAATAACTTGTGGGGTTATGACACCAAAAAATAAAGGAACAGCAGACGGAGCAGCAATAGCGGAAGCAGTTATAGATGGACTGACTTCGGTAAACGCATCAGATTACTCAGATACATTCTCTGCTTCTCCCCGTGTATCACAAATATCTGGACCGACTACAATAAATACAGAAAGAGAAAGTCATTTTCTATCTGTAGTTAGTTGCACCTTTACTGCCAATGCCTAGTTCTAAAGACATCTCTCATCTAACCAAAGATTTAGAGCAGAATATGATAGCTCTAAAAAGTAAAGTAGCTTCTGCTATGGTGCAAGATCTTCAAGAACGTGGTCCGTGGTGGACAGGACATTTTGCTACTAGCTGGAAAATAAGTGAAACTCCAGTACAGCCAGTTAAAAAATCAAGAAAAAGAGAAGAAATAGATAAAGGAAACATACAAGGATATGATGCTCCATTACATTGGTTAGATGAAGATGAAGCTGGAGTTGGTACAGGAAGCGTTTACGATCAAATAAGAACTAATCGTGTGCTACCCAACAGGAAAAGAGCTAAAAAAGTTCCACTGGAAAAACCATTATATGTAGGTAACGAAGCTGAATACGCTGGATTTGCAGTTAACAATCCAGGGGCTACTGCACCAGTTGGTTCTCCCAATGGAATCACATACTCAGAACACGCAGGAATAGTAAGACAGATAACACCTCCTAGTGGAAGCCCCGATTGGTACAAAATATATCTACAAAATCAACAATTTAATGAAGCAATATTACTCGGACTTAGCGAAACTTTCAAAGGTAAACATACTCCTGTCGAATAATCAGCGATAAGTTATACTACAAGAATAGATACAATTTTTTATGGCAACAGTAAGAGCAATCGACAAACTAAAGCAAGCCTTTAGTGTCGAAGAACGTAGTAGCTACTCCATTTTTAAGGGAGAAGAACTAATCCTAAAAATCTTTTGGTCGCCTCTTACAATAGCTGATAGAGACACAATAAACAGTACACTAATAGCTATGAACAAGGGTCAGGAGGAAGGAAGTCTTGATTTTGCATTACAGGTTATTGTCACAAAAGCCGAAGATGAATCGGGTGTAAAGATGTTTACCTCAGGAGATTTACCAGCATTAAGAAGAGAGATACCTTTATCTGTCCTACTGGACATAATGACTAAGATGCAGGGAGTGGGCGAGGGGGAAAGCCCCGATGCCGTAAAAAGCTAAACTGAAAGAAGATAACTTTATATACTTACAGTTTTTTATTGCAGAAAAACTAGGCTACACGCACAAAGAAGTCCGAGAAAAAATGTCGGTCCAAGAACTGTATGCCTGGAACGCTTACTTTGAAATAAAGTCTGAAAGAGAAGAAGAAGCCTACGAAAAAGCAAAAAGACAAGCCCAAGTTCGTAAAGTACGCTAAACTTTTAATATCTGACTCAAATTTGCGGTGGCTGCGTCAAATTACAGCGTAAATATAAAACTAAATACCACAGCAGCTAAGAATGACTTACAGAAGTTGGAAGCACGAATAAATAAGCTACGCAAAAATCTAAACGAACCACTAAAAATAGATACAAGAGTATCGAAAATACAAGAAAAGATAGCCAAAAGCAAAGATGCTCAAAAAGCATCAATGATCGAAACTAGAAGATTAGGAGATCAAGTACAGAAATTAGCTGATAAAGGACTAAAAGTAGACAAAGCACGGGCAGCCATAAAGAAAGCAGCAGCATTAGATTCTAAAAATCAATTAAAAGCAGCAGCAAGTCAAAGAAAGATAGCTCAAGATGAACTAAAAATACAAACTGATATAACTGAACAGGTAGCAAAAAGAAGTCAGTTAATTGCTTCGGGTAAGTTTGCAGGAGGAAGAAACTTCGGCCAGATTGGTGGATCTATAGGACCAGCCTTACCACCAAGTGCAGGAGGAGCAGCAAGTGGGAGAAGAGGATTTGACTTCCAGAGCGCATTAATAAGTGGTGGCTTTCCTTTACTATTTGGTCAAGGCCCATTTGTTGGTGCTGCTGGTGCATTAGGCGGTGGTATCGGTGGAATGTTCGGACAGATGGGTGGTTTTGCAGGAGGTATTGCAGCAACTACAGTAGCTCAGACAATCCAGGCATTTACAGTAGAGACAGGAAAACTTGGAGCAGCTTTGAATGATGCAACAAAAGATGTAGAAGCAGTATCAGCAGCATTAGGAATCACTGGAACGGAATTTGAAAAGAACCTTAAAACTCTGCAAAAACTAGGTGGCGAAGAAGAAGCGTTTGAAGCAGCCAGAGCAAAAATGATTAGTTTAGTAGGCACAGAAGGAGTAACTGCTTTGCAAAACTTTGGTAAAGGAACTACAGAACTTGCAAATCAATTTACGATAGCGATGACTCAAATGAGAGTAGCTTTCGCATCTTTCCTACAAGGAACTGGAGTAGGAAGTTTCTTACTAAACAGAATGACAGCAGCTAATTTGCAAAGACAAGCACAAACATCAACTGACCTTGGAGTTGTAGAAGCTCGTAAATTAGTAGAAGCTTTAGAAGGAGGATTCTTTACACGCAGTAAAGAAGAAAAAGCATTGATACAAGCTAATCCAGATATTACTTTAGATCAGGCTAAGAAAGCTGTGGAAGAAGCACAAAAATTAGCAAACAAAAAAGAAGAACAAGTTGCTGTTGAAAAATTACTGACAGATATACAAAAACAAAGAGTTAAAAATATATCTGAGGAAATAACACTATTGGAAAAAAGTTTTGGGCTGACTTCAGATGAATTTGAAATAGAAAAACAAATAATGCAAATGAAACAAGATGGCGAAATAAAAGACGAAGCCGAAATCCGCAACAAACTTAAGCATCTACAAAATTTACAAAAAGAAAGACAGTTGGCTGAAGAAACAGCAGCAGCATTTGAAAGAATGTCTCAGACAATAGCAACTGACATATCACAAGGAATCCAGGGAATGATTCGTGGTACTTCCACATTGAACGATATGTTGAACAACGTATTGAACAAACTGATAGATGCAGCGTTTAACATGGCATTATTCGGCAATACAGGAGGAACACTAGGTGGCGGAGGTTTATTTGGATCAATTTTTGGAATGTTTGGTGGTGGTGGAAAAAAAGGTACATTTGGAGGAGCACCTTTAGGTCCATTAGGAAATCCTTTAAGTCAACATACTGATTTAACAGTAGGAGTAAGAGCAGGGGGAGGATCAGTAAAAGCAGGAAGTGGTTATCTTGTTGGAGAACGTGGACCAGAAATGTTTACTCCAGGTGTATCTGGAATGATTACACCAAATCATGCTCTTGGCGGATCGACAAATATCGTGGTAAACGTAGATGCTTCTGGTTCTTCTGTTGAAGGAGATGAGTCAAGTGGAGAAGAGTTGGGTAGATTGATAGGAGCAGCAGTTCAAGCAGAACTGATTAAAGAAAAACGACCAGGAGGTTTATTAGGATAATGGCTACTTTCCCCTCAATCAGTCCTACCTATCAAGCTCGTAAGACTACAACACCAAAAATAAATATTGCTCAGTTTAATGATGGCTACCAACATAGAATTAAGTTTGGATTAAACACTATTCCATATGAATGGTCGCTTAATTTTGATGTAAGTGAAGCAGACTCAGACACCATAGAAGCATTTCTTGAGGCTAGAGCAGAAGATGGTGCTTCTTTTGATTGGCAACCCCCTGGAAGTGGTGCTGCATATAAATGGATATGCCTTCGTTGGACTAAAACAATTCCCTATGTAAATAGAGCTAGTTTAAACATGACATTTCAACAAGTATTTGAACCTTAATGACCAGTCCTGTATCAGAGTTACAAAAAATAAATCCAAGTAGTATTATTGAGCTTTTTCAACTTGAGTTAATAACCGCTATTCATGGTTCTAATACAATTTATTATTTTCATAATGGAGTAAATACTAATGAAAACCAAGATGTAATTTTTGCTGGTAATCAATATACACGGATGCCGATAGAAGCCCGTGGTTTTGATTTTACTTCTAAAACATTACCTAGACCCCGTTTGTCTGTTTCTAATATTTTAGGAACATTTACAACTTTAATACTAACTTTACCTCAAGGATTAGAAGGAGCGAAAGTTACTCGTATCAGAACTTTAAGTAGATATATTGATAATGTTAATTTTACTGGTGGAGATATTTTATTAGAAGATGGTAGTTTTTTATTGCAAGAGAATGGCAGTCAGATAGATATGGAAGCTGGCATCAATCCATTTGGTACGCCTGATCCTACTGCCACATTTGCCACTCAAATATTTTTTATAGATAGAAAAGTTGCAGAAAACAGAAATGGAATAGAATTTGAACTAAGTGCTAAGATGGATTTAGATGGAGTACGTTTACCAAAACGTCAGGTGCTACCTCAAGATTTCCCTGGCGTTGGATCGTTTTTTGCATGACTTGGCAAGATAAAGCATTAGAACACGCAATACAAGAACAACCAAGAGAATCTTGTGGTCTTTTAGTTATTAAAAAAGGAAAAGAAGTTTATTTTCCTTGTAAAAATTTAGCTTTCGATCCTTCAGATCAATTTATTATTGATGCTGATGATTGGGTAAGAATTGAAGATAATGAGGGAGAGATAGTCGGTGTTGTTCATAGTCATCCAGTTACAAGTGCAAAACCAAGTGAAGCAGATAGAGTTGCCTGTGAAAAGTCGGATTTAAAATGGTGGATAGTACAGCCACAGTTAAAAGATTGGCAGTATTGCGAACCATGTGGTTATAAAGCACCTTTAATTGGTAGGAAATGGGTTTGGGGTGTTACTGATTGCTGGAGTTTGTGTAGAGATTGGTATAAAGAAGAATTAGGGATAGAGCTTATTGATTGGGTCAGGCCAAACGATCCAGAAGATTTTATAAAAAATCCAATGTTTGTAGATTGTTTTGCAAAAACAGGATTTAGAGAATTACATCCAGAAGAAGATTTACAATATGGAGATTTATTATTAATGTCAATAAGCAGTAGCGGATTAAATCATATTGGTGTTTACTTAGGACAGCAAACAGTTTTGCATCATTTACAAAATAGATTATCAAGTCGTGATCTATTAGATGAATGGTTGTTAAAATGTACAGGTAAGAGGATTCGTTATGTTAAGAAAAATTAGACTATACGGAGAACTTGCTAAGTTTTTAGGTCAGAAAACTTTTGAAGCTGAAGTCCATAATGCTGCACAGGCAATAAAATTTTTAATTGTCAACTTTCCACAGTTAGAAAAGCATATGGGAGATAGATATTACAAGGTATTAGTTGGTGATTGGGAAATAAAAGAAAAAGAAATACATTACCCAAATGGACAGGAAGAAATAAGAATTATTCCTATTGTTGGAGGAGAGGGAGGTAGAGGCACTACAAGATTTATTATTGGGGCAGTATTGATAGGAGCAGCAATAATTGCTCCTGGGGCTGGTATGGTCGGCCTACAGTTTGCTGGTACTGGAGGTGCTGCTGCGAGTCCATTTATGGCTGCAGTCGGCAATATTGGTCTTGCATTAGCCCTTACAGGACTTTCTCAAATGCTAACACCCGTACCACCTGTAGAAGAGCGAGAACAAGATCCTAGATTATCATTTAATTTTAGTGGGATACAAAATACATCAAGGGCTGGTGTTCCAGTGCCTGTAATTTACGGAGAATTGATAGTTGGATCTGTTGTTATATCAGCAGCGATTGAAAACGAACAGGTAGAAGTATGAAGATTATAGGCTCTGGTGGTGGAGGAAAAGGAGGTGGTGGAGGTGGTGGCACTCCACATGAAGAAAAAGATAATCTTGATTCTAAATCTTTCGCTAGGATTCTTGATCTTGTAGGAGAGGGTGAAATAAGTGGTTTAGTTGATGGTGCTAAATCTATATTTTTTAACAACACACCATTACAGGCTGCTGATGGTAGTTTTAATTTCAAAGATGTCTCATTTGAAACAAGAACAGGTACTTCTAGTCAGACTGTAATACCAGTAACAAGAAATGTTGCGACAACAAAAACAGTAGCTAGTGCTGGAACAGCCATTCCTGCTGGTAGTGCTGGTAGAGTTATACAAATTACAGACTCAGATGTTGATGCAGTTTCTCTTCAAATTACTGTTCCTGCTCTGCAACAATTTAGTGACGAAGGAGATATTTTTGGTACTGATGTAGAACTAGCAATTCTTGTTCAATATAGCGGCGGTGGTTATCAAACTGTTTTGTCTGGTGGTTCGGCAAAAATTGCTGGTAGAACACCTGATCCATATGTAAGAGATTATCTTGTAAATCTTAATGGTGCTTTTCCTGTAAATATAAAGGTACAGAGGATTACAGCAGACAGTACATCATCAAAATTACAAAATGAGATTCAATTCAATACATATGTTGAAATTAAATACGACAAAAGAAGTTACCCTAATAGTGCTTTAGTCGGTCTAAAAGTAGATGCGGAACAATTTTCGTCAATTCCATCTCGAAAATATTTAGTAAAAGGTATTAAAGTAAAGATCCCACATAATGCAACAGTTAATGCTGACGGCAGTTTGTCTTATACAGGAACATTTAATGGAACACTAGGTGCAGCACAATATACAAACGATCCAGCTTGGTGTTTATATGACTTGCTTACCTCTAGTAGGTATGGGTTAGGTGCTCATGTTATTGAGACTGAAATAGATAAATTTAGTTTTTATGCAGCATCAGTTTATTGTTCCCAACAAGTAGATGATGGCACAGGAACAGGTGGCACTGAACCTCGTTTTACTTGCAATGTAAATATCAACAATCAACAAGAAGCGTATAACGTGATAAATCAGATGTGTTCTGTGTTTAGAGCCATGCCATACTATGAAGCTGGTAATTTAACGATTACACAAGATGCTCCAAAAGATGCTAGTTATCTATTTACACTTGCTAATGTTTTAGAGCCTGGATTTACTTATTCAAATACAAGTCAAAGACAAAGACCTACAGTAGTAGTTGCAAAATACTTGGATTTAGAATTAAGAGATATAAATTATGTCGAAGAGATTGATACTGCAAACCAAGCAAGGTATGGATCAGTTGTTAAAAATATTGATGCCTTTGCCTGTACATCAAGAGGTCAAGCTGCAAGATTAGCAAAATGGCTGCTCTATATGAGCAATGTGGAACGTGAAGTTGTTTCATTTACTACTTCTATAGATGCTGGTGCTGTTGTAAGACCAGGCCAAATTATTGAAATAGCTGATCCTGTTCGTAGCGGAGAAAGAAGAGGTGGTCGTATTGTTTCTGCAACAACTAATTCTGTAACTGTAGATGATGCTACTGGATTAAGTATTCAAGGTGCATCAACACTAAGTGTTGTTTTACCTGATGGAACAGTAGAACAGGTTACAGTATCAGGCATTACTAATAATGTTTTTAATCTTGGTCAGCATTTTTCTGCTGCACCAAATTCTAATAGTGTTTGGATATTTGAAACGAGTACTATTCTTACAACAACTTGGAGAGTATTAGAAGTTCAAGAACAAGATAGAACTAATTATGTTATTACTGCTAGTGAATACAATTCTGGTAAATACAATCACATTGAAAATGGTATAGCGTTACCAGTAAGAGATGTAACTAATTTAGATATTCCACCAGAAGCACCTTCAAATGTTAGTGCAACAGAAGTTATTTATGAAAACACTGGAATAGCAAGAGTAAAGATTGTTGTTAGTTGGACCAGCACTTCAGATACACATTACATTCGTTACAGGTTACAGAATGGAAACTTTGTATCAAGAACTGTTGATAATTCAAAAAGTTATGAAATTTTAGATACTATTGCTGGTAATTATCAGATTGAAGTTTATAGCGTAAGTTCTTCTGGTTTACGATCCACAACTTTTAATACACCTCAGAGTCCGTTTTTTGTGGCAAAAGGTAAAACTGATCCTCCTTCTAATGTCAGTGGAGTTAGTTTATTACCGATTGACGAGACAAGTGCAATATTAAGTTGGGATCGTGCCACAGAACTTGATGTGTTGTTAGGTGGTAAAACTTTAATTAGACATTCTAGTAAGACAACAGGTGCTCAATGGAAAGATGGACAGAATATAGTTGTAGCTGCTGCTGGAAACCAAACTCAAAAAATTGTTCCATTGCTTGAAGGTACTTATTTAATTAAATTTGAAGATGATGGTGGTAGAGAAAGTCCTTCTCCTGGTTCTAGTGACAGTGATTGGAATAATACCAGAGTTACAACAAATCTACCAGCACCATCTGAAAGACTTCTTGTGGGAAGTATTGATGAGCATACACCAAACTTTACGGGTTCAAAAACAAATACAATTTATGATTCAACTTTAGATGCTTTAAAACTTACAGTAAGCAGTAATGCAGTTTCTACTTCTGGAGAATATATTTTTACTAATTCTATAGATTTAACGCAGCCATATGACGTTAATCTAAGAAAAGTATTAGAAGCTTCTAGTTTCAACTTAAATAATTTATGGGATGATAGAGTTGATTTAGTAGATGATTGGGGGTATATAGATCAAATTGGAGGTGTGACTGAAGCTACAAAATGTAATGCTGCTGTATATGTAAGATCAACAAATGATGATCCATCAGGATCACCGACATGGAGTGCTTATAAAGAGTTTAGTAATGTTTTAATTACAGGTAGAGCATTTCAATTTCAGGCAAGATTAACAAGTAGTGACACTAACCAAAACATAGCTGTCACTAAATTAGGTGCTAAATTAGAATTACAGGGAAGAACAGAATCTATCTCGACTCCAGTTACTACTGGATCATCTCAATATTCTGTTTCTTTTTCAAACGCATTTAAGCAAACACCAACTGTAGTAGTGACTCCAACTAATCAACAATCTGGGGATTTCCATGAACTTGCTAATATAAGTAGGACAGGTTTCCAAGTCACTTTTAAAAATGGCAGTTCAGCAGTTGCAAGATCATTTGTATGGGCAGCATCAGGTTTTGGTAAGGAGGTTACATAATGAGTAATGCGTCAGATTATAATTTAGCTAACCAAGTCGGTTCTTCTTTTAGAGCCGAACTTAATACTGTATTAGGGGATGTTCAGTCTTTAAATAGTGGTTCTTCTGATCCTTCCACTACTGTTGCTTACAAGATATGGGTAGATACTTCAACAAACTTACTAAAAATTAGGAATAGTTCAAATAATGGCTGGTTGGTTCTAGGAAGTCTGACAGATGCAGCACATACTAATAACTTTGGATTAGCAACAAAAGCATCTCCAGATTTTACAGGAACAGTAGATTCTGCTGGTGATATTGTGATGGGTGGTACAGGAGCATTAAAATTACCGAATGGTACAACCGCCCAAAGACCAACAGCAGCTACAGGTCAGATAAGATTTAACAGCACCACGACAGAATTTGAAGGATATAACGGATCAGCTTGGGGTGGTTTAGCTTCTGGAGTGCCTGTAGGTACAATTCTTGCTCATGCAGCTAATACACCACCAACAGGATTTTTAGAATGTAATGGATCAAATATTAGTAGATCAACTTATGCAACATTGTTCTCCGCCATATCTACAACATTTGGTGTAGGAGATGGATCATCAACTTTTGCTTTACCTGATCTAAGAGGACAATTTATTAGAGGCTGGGCAAATACTGGTAGCACTGATGCAAGTAGAGTTTTTGGTTCAACACAAACAGATCAAAACAAGAACCATACTCATACAACAGATTCAACAAGTTTAACTGGTGGTATCAGAAAAATATCAGAAGGTTTTGGTGCTGGCGGTTCTGCAACTGGTGTATTTACAAAAACAGCAGATGGAAATAACACCATAACAGGTAGTTCTTCGACCAGCCCTGTGGGTGGTGTAGATTTTGATGGTACTCACACTCATACAATATCAAGTAGTGGTGGTGGAACTGAGGCACGACCCACAAACCTTGCTTTAATGTACATAATCAAGTTTTAATTATGACAAATAAAAAGATAACCGAATTTACAGAGCTTACCGCACCAGCGAGCACTGATGTTTTACCGATTATTGATGCAAGTGATACAAGTAACAAGAAGATAAGTTATGCAAATTTATTAAGTAAAGCTCCAGACGGATCTACTTCTGCTCCTGCATTTAGTTTTAATTCTGATCCAAATACAGGAATAAGTGGAGGGTCAGATACTTTAACCTTTAGCACAGGTGGAACTGGCAGAATGTCTATCAGTTCTGCTGGTCTTGTTAATATTCCTGGAGATTTAACAGTTGGTGGAACGACAACTACGATCAATACAAGCAATTTAGATGTCGAGGATAAAAATATTACTATTGGTAAGGTATCAACTCCTACTGATACGACTGCTGATGGAGGTGGATTAACGCTAAAGGGATCTACAGATAAAACATTTAACTGGATAGATGCTACAGATTCATGGACAAGTAGTGAACATTTATCTGTTTCTGGTCAAAAAGAAGTTAGATATTTAGATGCTGATTCTTCTCATTATGTTGGTTTCAAATCTGCTGCAACAGTCTCATCTAATGTGGTTTGGACATTACCTTCTGCTGATTCTTCTGTAAGTGGATATGTTTTATCAAGTAATGCTTCTGGAGTTCTTAGTTGGGTAGCACCTGGTCAAAATGCAGATCCTGATTTTACTGGCACGTTAACTCTTACTGATGATGGAAATATTAGAGGATTTGCTTCTACTCAGGCTACATATACTGGATCTGTCAAAACTTTTACTGTTACTGTCGCAACTAAAACCGCAGCACATAGATATAACGGAAGTGGCTCTAGTAATGGATATGTAATAGATAGTAAGGAAGCACCATTTTTAACTCTTACACCTGGTCGTACCTATAAGTTCGATCAATCACATTCAAGTAATGCTGGTCATCCTTTACGTTTTTATCTCGAAGCAAATAAAACTACAGCTTATACAACAAATGTAACTGTAAATGGCACAGCAGGTCAAAGTGGTGCATATGTGCAGATTGTCATAGGAGATACTACTCCGATGGTTATTCATTATCAATGCAGTTCACACTCATTGATGGGTAATGCGATTCAAACAAACTCTGCAACAGCTACAGGAACTTTATTGTCTAGCCTAAGTGTTAGTGGAAATATGGATGTTACTGGCACATTTACTGTCAGCGACAATATCTTGATGACAGGAACAGGAGCTATTGATGTTGCTTCTGGAACTACAGCACAAAGACCAGGATCTCCTTCTGCTGGTATGTTCAGATTTAATAGTCAGACATCAGAGTTTGAAGGATACGATGGTAGTGCTTGGGGAGAGATCGGTGGATCAGCAGCTACTTCGGGAACAGCAGATTTATTAGACATTGCATCATCTTCTGGAACGGGTGGTGGATCAGCTACATTTAATGGATCTGCTTACAGATTTAAGCTAGTCACAAAAGGCACAAGTACAGCAGTAACACCAGCTAATGCTGAGATATTAAGAGTATCTATTAATGGTGTTATGCAACAGCCTAATGATGGATCTGGGCAAGGGGATATGACAGATGGATATGTTGTAAGCGGTACTGATATTATCTTTGATTCTGCTCCTCCTAGTGGATCTACATATTTCATCATTAATATGGGAACTCAAGTTGCTGTTGGCAATGCGACTACCTCTACGATTGCTGATGAAAGTTCTGATACCACTTGTTTTCCTCTGTTTACCACCGCAGCTA
>VTLG01009447.1_pt1 | contig 33187 bp, 50 predicted proteins | sample 4694571 | NCBI WGS metagenome assembly VTLG01 (sample SAMN12604809, study PRJNA352737) | marine metagenome | biome: ENVO:00000447; feature: ENVO:00000209|ENVO:00000569|ENVO:01000036; material: ENVO:00002151; isolation source: viral sequences binned using virsorter ...
GAATATAATACAGAAAATGCAGTAGTTAACAATATCTTTCAGAGTATCTACTATCCCCTCGTCTTTAACTTTCAGAGTTCTTTTTTTAGTAAATAATAATAGCCTAGAAAACTTGTCGCATAATCTGATTACTACTCCAACCCAACTTTCTACTCCAGCATTCTCGCACATCCGTAAATTCCACAACGGATCTACTTCTTTTGCATAGTCTTCGTTTTTGGTTTCAGATAGTTCCCTGCATTCCTCGATGATCTCATGATAGCGTGTGTGCAAACGCATATTCTTCCTTCCGTTTAGATTAATTAGATGATTTTTATTACTTTTAGATTTACCTGCCGGAACGTCCCTATACGTTGTCGGCTCCAACTTATACATCCAATCTAATTCTTGTCTGCCTAAATCCACTATAGACTCCTATACAAGCCTAATGAATCAATAAATAAATAAAAACTGTACAAACAAGTTAAAGCAATAGAATTTCTAGCAATTGCCCCGCTTAATAATAGCACACCTCCAATTAAAAATAACAAAAAAATAGTAAAAAGTGAAGGATTTGGTGAAGTTATAGCTAAAATAATACCACCCGATAAATTAAAACACACTCCGAACATCTCAGCTACGAACCTGTGCCGGTATTCTTTCCAGTCATTGTAAATAAAACTGATGATCTTAGATCCCATGGGTCTTCCATTATAATTCCTCTACCGATTTGACCATACCCATAGGTATTCTTAACGTACCTTCAATACAATCATCATTGGCATCAGTAGCTTTACTCCTAGCTATGACTATATAACTCTTAGAACAACTATAAAACATACCATAGCTCTCTATTTCGGCTTCTTTTAACTTGTCTATATCAGCTTCACCCATCCATACGTCATCTGCTACTGCATCATCCCAGATGACTTTTACGGGCTTCCATTTAGGAAACTGATATTTACCCTTACCTTTGATTTTTTTTGCTTTTATGAGCCTCTGAGGACTCCCATGAGCAGTCATTATATCCCTCACAACAAGTTTCTATAACAATATGACAGTTAACACATTCCCAGTGGGAAGACAAGTAAATATACGAGTTCTCTGCTTGGCAAAAAACACATTTTGAGAAAAAAACGGAGCGGATATTTTCGAAGGAATCCATTAATGTTTAACGAACCTATCGGTCTAGGTTCCATTTTCGGGTTCGAGTTTGTATTTGGATTAAGAATCTATTCATTATATAAGCATTTTTCGATCAAATTGGATCGAATTGGATAGATATTCATTTTAAATCCATTGACATTGTGTTGGGGATTTAAAAAAAAATACTTTCTTGTTAGGGAGTGAAACGATTATCCAAATTCCCTATCCCAAATATCCAATTCAAATAAATCCATATTAAAAAATAACATACCATTTCTATTTTCTTTTTTCCCTTAAAACTTTTATAAGTCAAATTAAACTTATTTTGATTCTCTTTCATAAAATTAAAAATCTATAAAAAACTATTTTTAACTAATATAAATTTTTATTGAACTTTTCTATTGACAAAATATTCCAAATTTAGTAACTTGTGAGAGAAATGATTAACATTAATAGAAAGGAATTATAAAATGTCGAATACTAGATTTTTGTGGAAAGGATTAAGCCAATATACAGATAATCCCATTGAAGCTTTTATTACCTTGAAAAGCACTAACACTAAAACTGGTGATATTCCACAAATTACAATACTTCCAATGGATGTAAAACCAACTGATGCACTAAAAACTGGACAAGATGAAGATGTTTGCGGCAATTGTCCATTAAGACCTAAACTGTTTAACTCAGATACGCATGACAAACCTTGTTATGTGAATTGTGGTTTTGCCCCTAACGCAATAGCTAGAAGTAAAACAATTATTGATTTTCAAACAAAGTCTATTTTCGATATTATCCGTATCGGAGCATACGGAGATAGTGCAGCCGTAGAGAAAAAAGCTTTATTGAAAATGGTTAGCTTGGCTAAAAAAGTTTTGAACTATACCCATGCATGGGCTGATAAAAAGTTTAATTACTTGAAAGCTTTTAGCATGGCAAGTGTTCATTCTCTTGAAGAAAAACTACAAGCTAACAAGCTTGGATTCAGAACATTCAGAACGGTAAAATATGCTTGCAGTAAATTAGATCCGGATGAAATTGTATGCCCTAATTTTACAAGATCGATCATTTGTAAAGCTTGCAAGCTTTGCATAGGGAATCAAATTCAAGCTAAAAATATCGTTATCCCTTCCCATTGAATAATAAATTTAACCTTAAAGGAAACTAAAGGCGGATAATAATTAAAAGTTTTTAGAGTCCCTTAGAATCGATCTAGGGGACTTTATAAAGTTTTTAATGGCAATGGTAGGTATTAATAATCTTTAAAAATGGGATAACATGACGATAAATCAAAAGATATTAATGGGTATCACTTGGATTTTAATTATCGCTTGGTTTACAATTAAAATTATTTAATATTAACCTTAATAGGAAGGCAAACAATGGATGCAATCATATACATTTTACTAACAATTTTGGATGCTATTTTTTAGTGGATATCATGAAAGATATATACGATAAAATTTTAAATAAAAAAAAAGAAAAATATCTATTGACTTCAAACGAGCATATGATCTAAGATGGAAATAATGAGATTAGACAATAACGTCTAATCGAAACTAAGCATTAAAAGGAGGATATCATGAGTTTATGTGCTGGCGGATTCAACCAAGTAACCGAAAGCCAAGTCAAAAATTGTAGTTTGGTAGTTCCCGAGGATGCTTCATCTAGACATTGTCCCACAGCCTTTGCAGACCAAGTGGAAGGGCTAGAGTCAGCGTTAATCGGCAAGGGGTTAATGGAACACGTTAATGATAAGAATTATTTCCTTTCACCCGATTCTGGATCAATGTATTGCGAGTATCTTTTCAATGAAAGTACTCCGCATTGGGAAGCCAAAGACGGGCAGTACTCACTCATTATGAGAGCCTCAAATATGAGGAAATTCCGCAAGCAGATTTTCATGGGGAAGAGCCTGTTTGTTTGTACAAATGGAATGTATAACGCTGATTTTACTTGGGGAGCCAAGCAAACTTCTCAGATCGGGAGAATGGGAATCGATGCTTGGATGATGGGCGGAGTATCACATTGGCTTGAATCTATAAGCCAATTTCAACAATTTGAAAAGAAACTAAGGGAGATGCCTATTTCAAATGAACGAGGGATAGCAATGATCGCTCTATCTGCTATGGATTCATCCTTCAAAGATGGAGAGGTTCCTATATTGACCGGCAAATCACATAGCAATAACGTATTGGAGCATTGGTTAGCACCAAAATATAAGGAATTTGAGGGACGTACAGCATACTCCCTGTACAATTCTTTTAATGAGGTTTGGAAGAAGTATTCCCCGGATAAAACTATGTCCGCAGGGATGAATATCATTAACTTTATGGAAAAGTACAACAAGGTGGAGGATTTTGATAGCCTCTACAATCCTCGCTTTCAACCTGAACAAATCGAGATCGAGGTAACTGCTTAATTATTCTAGGATGGGGGGAAGGGAAACTTTCCCCTCATAATAGAGCAATTAAGCTCTGTAATTGTTTTAATATATTTTAAAATAAAAAGGAGGTGATCATGAGAAAACTAAACACAAAAGAATTTATAAGGAAAGCTAAAGAAATACATGGGAATAAATATGATTATAGTCATGCAAATTATATACGTTCTAAGGCTCATGTAAAAATTAAATGTAAAATACACGGGTTGTTCGATCAAACGCCAACTACTCATTTACATAAAAAGCGAGGTTGTCCCAAATGTGGGATTAAATTAAATTCTGAACAAAAAACAAAAACCACACAACAATTTATTAAAGAAGCTAGACAAGTGCATGGGAAAACTTATGGTTACGATAAGGTAGATTATAAAGGTGATCGTACTAAGGTCAAAATTAAGTGTAAAACACATGGTATTTTTGACCAAACACCAAATAATCATCTTACTGGTTACGGTTGTAACAAATGTGGAATTGAATCAAGGTCTGCAAACCAAACAAAAACCAAACAACAATTCATTAAAGATGCAAAAAGAGTACATGGAAATAAGTTTGACTATAGTCATGTTGATTATATCAGCACAGGAACTAAAGTAAAAATTAAATGTAAAATAAAGGGTCACGGGTTTTTTAATCAAACACCAAATAATCATCTTAGAGGTCAAGGCTGTTACAAATGTGCAGATCGATATAACTCTAAAGGAGTACAGGCAATAGAATTATTTTTAAAGCAAAACAAAATAAAATATGAGAGAGAAAAAAGATTTCCTGATTTGAGAAACAAACAGCCTTTACCTTTAGATTTTTGGCTACCTAAACTAAAAATTGCTATCGAATTTGATGGGGCACAACACAGTACAATTTGTATATTTTCAGCAACAAAGGACAAACTACGCTCACTCCAAAAGCGTGATCGTATTAAAAATAAATGGGCAAAAAAGCACGGTTATACCATGATTAGAATTAGCTATATTCAACTAAATAATATAAATGAAATATTATTAAAGGAGGTAGCGTGAGTGAGTGGAACCTGAGAAGAGAACGGGTAGTTAAGAGTGGTAAGGCGAGTAAAAAGGTATTGATTAGATACCTTAGAAACCAATTGAATATAGATAAATGTAACACCTGTAATATTTCAATATGGCGTGGTAATAAACTAACGCTACACCTCGATCATATTGATGGGAATAACAAGCGAAACACATTGGGCAACGTAAGACTGCTTTGTCCTAACTGCCACTCACAAACACCAACCTTTGGAGTGAAGAATGTTTCTAAAGATGGACGTTTAAGAATGGTTCGTGGTGGACGTAGAGGTGCTATAACTAAAAACAAAATGGAGACAACATGAGAACAAGATCATTAGTAGAACGAGTATCAAACTTTAAGAACTCAAATGACTATGAGTACTGGTGGCTCAATATGGATTGGTTTCTACAAATAGAAGATGAGCCATCATTTATCAAGGCAATCATTGCCGAATTTAATAGAGGAGGTTTCAATGAGTGATGAGAAGAGATGTTTAGAATGTTTTAAAAGAATTAGCTTATGTAGTTGTATTGGCAGACCACAATCAAAAACAGAATACAAATATGAATTTTCGCTGAATTGCAATGATGAAAGACCATCTTTACTTAAGTGGGCAGTTGATATAAACGGTGATACTAGAATTAAAAAAGTGAGGTGATTATGCAACGCATTAATATGCAAGAACCAACAAAAGATTTAAACGGTGATGATCTATTCATTAGAGTAATGACTGATAATAGATTACATGAAACCATACGGGCAGAGGAAGGGGAAGTAATTATCCAAGAGGGAGAAGCAACCAACCAAGCTTATATCATTTTATACGGCGAGGTGGAGGTCAGGAGAAGGAGTGATGATGGTATACCTAAACACGTTACTACTCTAAAGGAGAACCAAGTCTTTGGTGAACTAGCAATGATAGATGGGTTGCCTAGATCGGCATCATGTATAGCAAGGTCTACGGTTATCTTAGCTGAAATAACTCATGACCAGTATGTAAAAATGTGCCAAGATAAACCGGAAATACTTCTACCACTATTAAGAGTACTGTCAGAACGCATGAGAAAAACCTCAGAGTTTATAGACAAAGTTGTTTAATTTAAAATATAGGAGGACAAAGAAGTAATGCAAACAATCAGTCATAGCTTTATAGAATCACTAACAAACATAACAGTTGGATACGGTCTAGCAATATGGACACAGTATCTAATCTATCCGGCACTAGGTATTTATGTAACCTATCAGAAGCATTTCATTATAGCCGGTATGTTTACACTCGTATCTTTATGTAGAAGTTTTATTCTCAGGAGGATATTCAACTTATGGACTATGAAACAATGCGATGTGAGGAAATTAGGATGAATAATAAGCCACATATATTAATAGAATTAATCACAGCTATACTGATTCTATCTGTATTCTCTTTTATGGCCTGTGATGCGGATTGGAATACAAGTGATGTTGGGTTTGGCCCAGAAATAAATTTGACTAAAGAATAAAAGTATGGTAAGATCATAATTCAAAAACAATAAAGGAGGTAATATGAGACTGATCGAATGGTATGAAAGAAAGTACAACCAATGGCATTCCGGTATCTTAGTTAAACAAGGAAACAAACATCTTCATGTTCTTCAGTTGAGAGATTATAAAATCCGCAAGATGCAAAGTGATGATGTAAGAGATGCTATCTTTATTAAAAGTAAAGTAAAAAATCAGTCCGGCAAATATGAGTATGATATAGATCTCGCTCTCAGATTTCACAAGTATGGAAGAAAAGATGAGAGAGGTAATAGATGGGGTGGTCATTGGCAAAGATTTAAAGCGAGTGCCTCACAGGAAGTTAAGGATATTTTTACCACAATATGAGAATCAATATAAGAAGGCAGAAATATAATTCAAGTCCTACTCTTGTTGATGGGATTAGATTCGATTCCAAACGAGAGGCTAGCAGGTATTCGGAACTAAAAGAATTACAAAAAGCCGGAGAGGTCTTGTACTTTCTCCGGCAGGTTCCGATTGATCTCGCAAGCGGGAAGAAATATAGGGTTGACTTCCTGATTGTCTGGATTAATAAGGACGGTTCGTATGATCTGGCATACGAGGATGTCAAGGGCTACCGAACCGAAACCTATAAACTAAAAAAGACATGGGTTGAATCTCAATACCCAATTAAAATAGAGGAAACATAACATGGGTAAAAAACTACAAAATCTAACCAACGAATTTATTCATACAATAGCAAGGCTACAAAATAATAATTTAATAGGCAGTATTGAATACTCTATTAAAAATCCATCGGTACAATTTGATGTAAAGAAAGCATTAGATTTTGATGCGACAAGCGAACCAAGTGAAAGAATTAAGGAAGGGATAGAAACCCTGATGGAAAATGTCAATACGCTACGAAGGGTTATGGATGAGATTCTAGAAATTGATGAGAAGAAAATAGAAGATGCTAACTTTAAAAGCGAAAGGATTGAAAATGAAAGAGCCTAACGATGACCTTATTAAAAGACTTGAAGAAGAAATGAATAATAGGGCGGGGATGCTTACCTCTAATGGCACAGACAGAATAAAAAGAAAAGCAGTCCTACAATTCATACAAAATAAAGATATAGACAAACTATCAGAAGAATTTACTAAAATGTTATGTGATTTAGCTATGGATATAATTACCTTTGCTCCATTAGGAACATTTGCAGATTTACTTCATGATGTCTACCAAAACCAAAAGAGATGTTCTGGAATAACACCGGAAGAACTGGATCAATTAGAACGAGAAGAAAGTATTGGAGTTGATTGTGCTATCTCATGGATAATGGGTAGTTTTTATAAAAGAAATCAGATCAAACCATCTGATGATAGAGATGAGGTCTTACTTCATGGATTAAGCGTTTGTGTTAATAAATATATCCAATCGGTAAGGCTTATACCTAAGGACGATGTAGACGATATTGAAATTCCTAAGAAAGGGGATCAAGATGATTAGTAAAGAAGATAAGTTTTTAAAAATCAGCGAAGTATCTAAGCGATTAGATTTCCCGTACAGTACCTTCTATCGAATGTTAAAGCGTGGAGATGGAACACCGAAAGTGTATCAGGTGGGGGGTTCATTGCGAATCAAAGAATCCGAATTAAACCAATGGCTAGAAAATATGCCAGAAAAAGAATGGAGTACCAATGCTTAAATATGGTGGGAAGTGGAGCGTTGGTGGTTATAAGTCTAAGATTTTACCAAGCCAAACAACCACAGGATTATTTCAGGTTAAAGTCTATACGCCTGACGGAATATTAAAAGAGGTTATTCCGGCAGAAAGATTAATAGCCGAAAGGGATGAGGCACTTAAGAAACCTAATACTATTAATAAGGGTAGCTATAGAAAACCTTCACAGAATAATAATCAATTCTTTCCAAATGCCGTAAGGAATCAAAACACACAACCAAAAGGAGTACGAGGTTCTAACTTTGAAAGGAAACCAAGACAGGAAAAATACCATTGGACTGATGAGGCTAAAGAAAAGATGATGGATTGGGCTGACGGTAAAACTAAAATCTCCGGCACAAAAATGGCGAAGGAATGCGGGGTTAGCTATCATTCTTTTTGTTGGAAAGTCAGACAATACCGTTTACACGAGCAACATAAAAGACAAATCAAGGAAGTAGAGGGGGCAGATGATCAGTCAAACCCCCTCACACAGGAGGATAAGGAACATGAGAGATGATACGCTACAACACAATGATGAGGATGTCAAACTTTTAATCATCCCATTGGTGGATCAATACTATAATTTTACTAGAGATCCTAAGAAAAACAAACGATTACAATGGGTTAAGTTTCCTCTAGATCTTATAGATAATTATGAAGTTAATAAACTCGCAGATATAATTAAATTTTATCTGCACTTTATGGTCTTATTATATATAAAAAATAACGGCTTCTTACCTAACGATCCTAGTTGGATTTGTACTGAACTGCATATAGATAATCCAGAATATATGAATGAACTGGAAGGAGCAATCCAAATCCTTATAGACAAAGGGCTTATGTCTTTTTATGGGGAGAAAGTGAAAACGGATATATATAATATATATAATAATACTATTATAAAAGATAAAGAGGATAATCCAGAACTAAAAATCAAGGCACAAAAAATCATTGATCACTTTAATAATTGTGCCGGAAAGAAAAGAAAAGTAACTCCGCCGATTTTAAAAACAATATCCGCAAGACTACGGGATGGTTATGAAGTTGAAGACTTCCAAGTGGTCAATGAATTTAAAACAAAAGAGTGGAAGGATAACGAGAAGATGAGAAATTATATTGATCCTGATGTGTACTATGCCAGTAAACACTTTGATAAGTATCTCAACCAAGCTAAACAATCAACGAAGGTTCAGGAAAGGATGGTAATATGAGTTCTATTACAGACCAACTGGACTGGCTTACATTACAGGGCATACTGGTTGATTCAGGTAAGGTTAAAGATGGAGAGATATCTGTACCATGTCCGTTATGTTGTGAGGCTAGGGGTTCTACTCATCAGGATAGACCCTGTTTAAGAATTCATTTTAATAAAGTATTCAAAGATACAGGTAAAGTGGGTGTTACATACTACTGTCACCATTGTGAAAAGTTTGGTGGGTGTAGTGACTTTAATGGCAACGGGACTAAACCACAAAAATTAACAACGCCACAGGACACATTAAAAGAATTTAGAATGCTAGATGAACCAAAGGTTTTCCCTGTATCAGGATTAGCTGATAATCAGATTCAAAAGTGGTTATTCTCTAGAGGTATATCTGAAGAAACTATTAAACACTTCCAGATATCTACAAAATATACACCGGCAGGTAAATCAATTGCCCAGTTTCCATATATCGTAGATAAAAAAGTTTTAAATATTAAATGCAGGTCTGATAGCGGTGATGGAACTTATAAAAATTTTACCCTAGAGAAGGGTGCAGAGTTATATCTTTATAATCAAGACGCAATACAAACCTCGTTGGTTATCTTTGTTGAGGGAGAGATCGATTGTCTGTCAGTCTATGAGAGCGGATTAATATCTGTCGTATCACTTCCTAATGGTGCTAGTAAAAATCTACAGTACCTAGACAAAATATCCGGCACATTAAGTGAGGTAAACGAAATCATATTGGCTGTAGATAATGACGCTAAAGGTAAAGAGGTGAGAGGAGTATTAATTAATTACCTATCAGAACTATGCGGTAAGGATAAGTTAAGAATATTAAATTGGGATTTAAAACCGGCAGAAGATGGTGGTATTAAGGATGCTAATGAATTTCTTTTAAAGCATGGGAAAGAGAAACTTAGAAATTTTATTATCGAAGCAGGACAAGACTTGCCGGTAGAAGGGTTGGTTGGATGGGATGTCTTAGAGGAGTCATTTTATAATATCGTAAAGAATGGTAGACCGAAGGGGTTGTCTACTGGATTTAAAGATGTTGATGAATTCTATACCGTACTCTCAGGGCAATGCACTTGGATACATGGTCAGGGTAACATGGGGAAATCAGAGCTACTGGATCAATGGCTGATTAATCTGGCAGAACAAAATGACTGGAAGTTTATTTTATACTCCGCAGAAAATCAACCAGAAGACCATCTCTCTAAGCTCATAGAAAAAAAGATTGGTATGAATATAACCGATGGTGCTAGTCATCCAGATCATAAACATAAAGTACCTCAAGCGATCAAGTGGTTCAGAAGTCATTTTAATTTCTTGGATTTCCACGACTCTCCTCCAACGGTATATAAGATACTGGAAATATCTAAGAAAATAATGGAACTTAAAAAAGGAGATATCAATGGAATTATAATTGATCCTTGGAATGAAGTATCCCATGTCTATGATGGTTTAACAGAGACAGAATATATTTCTATAGCACTAGGAAGAATAAGGAAGTTTGCCCGTATGCATAACCTTCACATTTGGGTAGTAGTCCATCCGACTAAACCACCATCTGAATACAGGGGTAGGGTTGGGGAATGGATTCCACAGCGGTCTGACATCGCAGGGTCTCATCATTGGTCTGATAAGGGGGATTCAATTATTTGTTGTGCAAGACCTATGACTGAGGATGGGGTTCTGGCAAATCGTGTCAATATCTATGTACAAAAAATGCGAAGTAAACATATAGGTAAACTAGGGAAATGTAGCCTCGACTATGATCGAAGTACTGGAAGGTTCTATTCAAATAATCTAACAAGAGGGTAAGACTATGCTAACGCCAGAACAATTAGAGTTAAAGAAGAAATCAATTGGAGGAACTGATGCCTCAAAGATTATGAAAGTTAATCCTTGGGAATCTCCTTTGTATTTACACCAATGGTATACAGGTAAGGTTGAAAGAAGTTTTAATGAACAAGCAATGGATCGTATGTGGTGGGGTACAGAGCAAGAGCCATTGGTTAAGAAATTTCATCAAGAGAAAACAGGGGATTTTGTTTGTGATGTTGAAGATACTTTGGTGCATCCAGAACATAGCTTTATCCACGCCCATATTGATGGACTGGTTTGCTACGATGAGGATCTGTATAAAACATATAAAATACATGGTGGTATTGAGAACGCATGGAAACTTATTAAAAAAGCGGAGTATGGAATCGAAGTAAAAACTTCACAGCGATATGATGATTGGAGAAACGGAGTACCTAACTATTATTATTGGCAAGTAGTACACTATGCTAATGTTACCGGCATAAATGATTGGTATGTGCTTGCATTAATAGGAGTAAATGATTTTAAAAGTTTTAAATTGAGGATTACAAAAGAAGATAAGGACAAGTTACTAGAATCTGAATTAAAGTTTTGGGAGAGAGTCCAGTATGATGTCCCACCCGACCCAAGTGGAGATAAGATTGACCTAGAACTACTTGATCAGGTAGATCAATCAGAATTTATCGAAGCAGATAAAGTAGTTTTTGATGAAAAACATGAAAAAGGATTTGACTTTTACTTCCATTTATGCAAGAATAGATATCATAACGATGAGGTTAAGAGACATGAGAAACTCGCCAAGGAACATGAAGCCCTCATCAAAGCACAAATGCTCAAAGAAAAAGTCACCAAGTTAAAGAACCCCGGTGATAAGGTATTAGTAAATTGGTCAACGGTTAAACCAAAGCCACGAGTTGATTGGCAGGGACTCGCCAATGAGGCGGGGTATTCCGAGAAGACTAAAGAGAAATATACTAATGTCCCAAAAGGATGGAAACAGTTTCGTAACAACATCAATTGGGAAGATCATGAGACTAAGTTGAACGAGCGATTAGGGTATGACTTCAAAAAATAATACAACGAATGTAGACTTCAGCCCAGTACCCAATGAATCTGTCAGAAAGAATGGACTGAAATGTTTTAAAGAGTTCAGCGATAGATTCCCTAACTTTGAAATTAAGTTATATATGTGGGGTGGGACTATGTTCTCTAACCAAGATTGTTTTTTAGAGGGTGTAGGAATTAAAGATGGGAAGGCTTCCCAGTATTTTCTTTATGATAACGAATTCTTTGAACAAAAAGATAAGATGTCAGAGTACTGGTTGTCCCACAGGATTGGTGAAAATATTAATTACCATCTTAATTCTTTGCCATGCGTTATAGTTGGGAGCAAACCTTACAGATATGTAAAAATTACAGAGCCTTTAAAAGATTTGTATATGGTACAAAGTGGACTAACCTATAAGATTTCTATTAATGATTTTGTGGAATTAAAAAAAAAGGATTAGAGCCGATTGTTGCTTACGCAGTTGAAATCTTTAATGGTGAGGTTATATCATAATCAGGAGGTAAGGAAGGTTATCGATTTAATCTGGGGTTTAGGAAGTATCATTCTAATTATATATTTTATGAAATTATTAACAACATTATAAAGGACTTGCCGATGGGTAGAAAAAAGAAAGAAGTAGAAGAAGAAACACAGGAAGAATTAGAACCAGTATTGTTACCTAAAAAACAAAAAGAACATTTTCAAACCTTACTGGATTCTCTAGGGATACTACAAGATGGGTATAATAAAATATCTAAGCTCGAAGCTAGGCTAGACAGCATAGAAGATGATCTTATTTTAGAGGGGAAAATATCAAGTCCAAACCTTCAGCAAAAAGTATTACAGGTTATGGATAAGGTTAGGGGTGTTGCTGAAGATGCTAAACACCAAATGGGTTACAGTTTCGCAAGCCATGATGCTGTCGCTAATGTATTACATGGGGCTATGGTTGATGCGGGGATTACCGTTTCACCATCCATAGAAGAACATGATATAAAACAAATGGACAAGGGTTATATTATGTCCGTTGTTAAGGTTGGCGTTAAATTTATTAATGCTGACAATCCTTCCGACACAGATACAGTTTACTCCTATGGTTATGGTTGGGATAAAAACGATAAAGGAATAGGGAAGGCTGTATCCTACGCAATTAAGTATGCCTACCTAAAGAAGTTTGTTCTGCCAACTGGAGAAGATACAGACTTTAATGATTTCCAGAACGGCGACACAGGAATCCAAAGACCTGTAAAAGAAAATGGTTCCAAGAAAGCAAGGGAGGATAAGTTAGAAGCAATTAGGACATACATAGGGAACTCTCAAGACTCACCTGACTTGGTGAAAAGTAAGCTCGTAGAGCAAGCCTATAGGATTGACGAGGATAACCCAAATTCACCACCACCAGATGAAGCATTAGAAAAAATTAAGACATATGCACAAATGAAAACGTCTGAATGGTCTGAAATAATGGTGGATAAAATCTATAACATTATTAATTGAGAGGAAAGATTATTATGTTTAATGTTAATGAAGTAAGACTGTCCGGCAACTTAACCAGAGATGCTGAAGCAAAAGAGATCGGTAAGAATATTGTTGCTAAATTTTCTATCGGTCACAACAAAAGCTATAAGGATAAGACTGGAGAGTGGGTGAGTAAGCCACATTATTTGGATGTGGATTGGTGGATGGATAAAGAATATTCATCTAATGTTATGAACCGTTTAACTAAGGGAGCAAAAGTCCTTGTCTACGGAGAGCTTGAGCAACAAAGGTGGGAGAAGGACGGTCAGACTAATCAGAAAGTCCAGATCAGGGCGAATAAGGTTCAGTTTGCGGAACGTGCCAATGGATCTGGAGATAACGGAAGTGGTAAGAAAAAGAAAGACTTTGATTTCTAGCTGTTAACGGTGCGAAAGTGGGCAGGTTTTTGCATCTACCTTACGGCTAGTGGGGATGTAAAATGGATTGCTATGAGTCTGTCCAACGTGTTGGTTATGCGTTCTCCATCAGAATATACAACCTAGTCACCATTGCTTGTAGTGGTAAAAGCCGATTTATTAAACTCTAATGAAAGGTAAGCCAATGGAATTCCAGTTTGTAAACATCCCAATTAATTACAAAGGTATGGAAAAAGAACAACTCATTGCCGGTAATACTCAGTTCTCTAGGGTATGGCGTAATCTTACTGGCAAACGCAAGGCAACTCAAGAACAAGTAGATGCATTGCAAACATTAATTGAAGAAGCAAGAACTACTAGTAATGATGTGCAAGTAAGTCAATAATCTTTTGTCATTGGTCTGCTTGGGTTGTTAGGTTTGTGCCATCATCCGGCCTCCTCCTCCCTGACATTCTCATGCAGACCTTTGGCTTCTAAAAACAATTTAATAATCACAGGAGTTTATTATGGCTACAGTAGCATTCATTTCATTCTTAGCTTTTTTTATATTTTTTTCTGATCCTGCTACAGAAGTACAAGAAAACAAAGTTGCACAGGTTGGTGGTAAAGCACCTTATTATGAGGGGCATGATAATAAAATAGCCCCCAACCCTAATCACTAGGAAGGAGTATTATGATGGTTGGTAAATACAGTAAAACTTTTTATAACGCTTTATTGCAGAGATATCAATCTGAAATAAAAGAACACGCTTTAGCATTAACAATTCTTACAAACGATCCTGTGGGTATTGGAGATCATACAAATTATACAGAAGAAGCACATAAACATATCTCCGGTATAGCACAGGCAAAAGAAAATATTGAAGCATTAGAAGCATTTGATACTGGTGACTTTGATGGTTAACTATAAGAAGTTACTAGTCCCGCTTGCTATTGCATCTGTATTTTCTGGCGGTCTTTTGTATATTGTTCTAACACAATTCCCAGAAGACTTGATTGATAAGGCGGTGAAAATTCATACAAGGGTAACAGATCATCCGTCTTACGCATTTAATGGACATGATAATTGTATAGATATTAACCCTAATGTAGAGGATAACGATGAGAACCATATTAGGCATTTTACTTCTGGTTCTAACGTCATGCTCGACAACTCAGGAGACACAGAGGGTCGCCCCATTACTCCAATCTGTTAGCCCTCCCGATTGGGTAATGAAAGGTAGTGGAGCCTTTTCCGATGATGAAAGTAAAGTATTCTACGGAATTGGCTCCGCTTCCGGCATCCGAAATTTCTCCCTGCAAAGGATTGTCGCAGATGATAGAGCTAGAAACGATCTCGCTAAAGTTATAGAATTTTATACGAGGTCTTTATTAAAAGATTACATGGGTAGTACTACAGCTAAAGACTTTATGAATTCAGAGGAGGAACAATTAAGCGAAACGGTTATGAAAACTTTTACAAATTCAATACATCATGGTGTTGTAGTAATCGATCATTGGGAACATCCTCAAAGGAATGAGTTGTTCTCTTTAGCCAAACTTGATCTGGATAAGGTCAAGAAAAGTTTGTCAAGTTATCTTACCCTATCTGAAGATATCAAACAGAGGGTTAGAAAACGTGCGGATAAACTTCATAAGGAAATGGAAGAAGAAATCTCAAAACATTGGGATGAAAGAAAGAACCATATTTCTTATAAATTAGGGAGCTTTTAATTATGAATTATATTTTTATATTATTGATTTTTATAAATGGTTGTGGAGGATTAGGTGAAAGTTTTATAGCTAATGCATTGGGTGGTTTGGTTGGGGGTCTTGCAACCAACCATGTTCAGGATAAGATTGATGAGTATAAGGCAGAAAAAGCATTAGAAGAAGACGCTTTATTTGAAGAAGAAATAGGAGAGGATTGGAATGAAGAACAACTAAAAGATGAAACCGCTATACCAGATGCATATGGCGAGGATGAAATTATTGAAGGACACGACATATGACTACTATGCTCTTATTAAAAGATATAACATCAATAGTTTTTAATATAACAGGTACATTACTTTGTGTAATGGTAATGATTGATGTATATAAAAAACAATGATTAAACTAACTTGGTATGAAGTGAAGATGGCATCTGAAATAGGAGTCCTTCGGTGCATTGAATCTATGCGTAAAAATATGAAGGATGCGTATGGGTATAAGGGACATACTTGGGAGGATAATATACAGGGTGCTTGTGGGGAATTAGCTTTTGCTAAGTTTAAAGGTATATACTGGGATGGCTCTGTTAATAAAATGGGACATCCAGATTTTATAATTAACGGAAATCCTGTAGAAATAAAAACAACTAATAAAAATAATGGGCTGATCGTTAGACCTGATACCCCAGTAGAATATCGTTTTGTTTTAGTGAAAGGTAGAACACCAAACTTTGATATAATTGGGTGGATTTCAGGAGAGGATGCGAGGAATGTTGGTGAGTTTACCGATAACGGAAATGGTAGACCACCGGCATACTTCGTCCCTGAAAATCAATTAAATAAATTTCAATAAATGTTCCCCGAAAAGGTCTGGTGACCCTGTCTTAAAATATAAACCTAATGGTTTGCGAGTGACTTAATCAACTCAATTTCTTTTTGGGATTACAATATTTTGTGCCAAAGACTAGGGGATTTACTCATTTGCAGATTGAACAATCTGTGCAAAGTAAGTACTACTGCAAGCAGAGCTTACAGCTACAATCTTTTGGCTCATAGGTTTACAACTTTGGTAGGCGTTCTCAAACTCAGGCTGAAACCCTGCCTCATCAGCAAAGAGTAGACTGACAGTATATTGCCGGACAACATCTCCACCCTCCGGCACTCCCCAAATCATGGAGCCGTTATCGAAATTGAGTTTAGCGTAAGCTCCTTCAGCCGGACAGGCAATCTTAAGCCAATCAGGAAGATGATGGTACATAAAAGAGATTCTTCCTTTAGTCCACTTCTGGTTGAATACTAGGTTGGCAGAGTCTTCTTCCTTCTTACTCTGTACGAATATCATTTGGTGGGGGCGGAACATCCCAAGCCATAAACAATAAGCACATACCAACCAAGTGCATTGAACCTGTCTAGACTTTGGGATAAAAATTATCTTTGATTCATGAATCGCTTTTAGTGTAGCTTTTAAATAGTCTTTATCACAAAATGGTTTAACTGGGTTGTCAGGATCTCTTTCATCACGAGTTAATAACACTCCAGAAAATATAAAGTTCTCAGGAGATTCCCTGAAAGATAGTAGGCTAATTTGCCTTTCTATTTTCAGTACTTCCTGACGAGGTAACTCCGAAATTTTCCCCTGTATAATCGGATTTTGTAATAAGGCTCTCAAGCGTTCCAATGAGGGAGTTTGCGATTTCTTCATTCGTACCCGTCATATTGTAAGTTTCAGTAGTAGCCTTAACCTCTTGCCGTTTCGGTGCATCTATTCCCAACATACTGCGTAAGGCCGACATTGCTTCTAATTTACTTTCCATCTTTAGAAAAACCTTGCGGTCTTCACCTTCTCTAGATCTTCCCTCTGACGCTTCCTTAATAGCAAAGGCAGACATCTGGTCTATCTGAGATGATGGTCTTGTACTTAATCCGCTGACTTTATCCCAATCACATATGTTTGTAATTGGTGTTTCTATAATTGCTTTATAATATTTTGCTAACCAATCTGCCGTTACCCCCTCTGCCTCTGATATCCTACTCTGCTTTTCTTTTATAGCCTTAATAATTTTATCGGTGCGTAGTAATTTATTTGCCGTAACTTCTGGATGAGAAAACCCTGCACGTTTAGCACTACCTGACTTATCATCTGGGGTTTTAAGGTACTCATCAATGAACTTTTCCTGCTTTGCGGTTAGACCTTTCATCGCTTGATTCCTTATGATTTGTGGTCATGTGTCGTTGTAATGCATGGTTACTTTGAAAGACAATATTACATTCAGTACAAGCACATTTCCTGATTATATTTGCTGTCGATCTAACAAGGTCAAGAACATCTCTCAATACTTCAGTATTATTAACCATGTAAACTTCCCAACTGAAAAAGTTTTTTGGGACAAGTTGACCTAGTTTTTCTTCAGCACTTTTTATTTTAACAATTATGTTCTCTATATCATCCATTGTTACCCATGAGATTGAAAGTTAACCTGAGTTCCTACACAGTATATTGAAAGCAAAAGAAATCCAAAAAAAATAATTACTACAAGTAATACTTTAATGATATCTCTTAATCTCATCAAGAATATCCTGCTCTAAGTTTCTGAACCTTCGGCAGAAATACTTTCTTACCTCTTTGTCTTTCAAAGTACTCAAGTAAGTATACCACAGAAAGCCTTGCAGGTAAGTAATTAAAGCTCCTAGCCTCTATACAATTCTCTCTTATCTTTAATGTTGGTTCCCCATTATCTCTTAATCTCTTAAACCAATCCTGCAATATAACGGCACAATCATCTCGTTTCTTATTCTCGATATATATTGGTTTTATATTACATTCTCTCCTGATCTTTGTTCTAAGATCATCATTGGAAGATATACAGATAACTTTCTCGACATAATTCCGTCCTAGAAATCGTTTCAGTTCATCTATAAAATAAGGAGAGAGCCTTCCTGAGAACTCATCAAAGACTACATACTCAGGATCATGAGACTCGCTCTCCTGCCCATTAATAATAGCCCGTCTGGTATGAGGTATCTCTGATGCTACTACTACATAGGATCTAGGGAACTCATCATTGCCTAGATATAAACAAGCTGTTAATTTCCGGCATGGTTTATATTCTGTAACAGCTATGAATTGATTACCACCCGCATCCTTAGTAATTATTTCCATCGATTTTCACCAACCTCATCTTTATAAAATGGATGATCATAATACCAATCTGGTATTTCTTCCTGAAGATATTCCCTTCTACACGATGAATAACCTTCATATATACACTCTGTTTTAGCTAAACAATTACATGAGTTATCTTTAAACTTCCAATTAGTGTATTCATCAGAGGTTGCGGGGGAGGGAATCGAACCCCCTACCTTCGGGTAATGAACCCGATGAGCTACCATTGCTCTACCCCGCTAATCCTCTTTCTGATTCCTAGAGATTCTGCGTTCATCAATTGGTAGCTTATATTTAACTCTAAACATTGTATCAATTCTAATAACATCTGTTTGTAATGCTCTTATTCTATCTATTAATCTTACCAGTATTTCTTTTGAATCTGATTCTTCCTTTTGGATAGATCTCAATGTTTCTTCTGCGGTGTCTCGACTGATCTGTTCTATCTCGTCTAGCCTTTTCATTAGGATATTCATCAGCCATTTTACTGTAAACCATAGACCCGCCCCCGCCATCAAAGCATCAGTAATTGGTACGCCTAGGTCTGAAATAAGAGTCGAAACATTTTCCATTCATAAAACCTCCTATCCAATAATATGCTGAGATGGATTAAATGAATCTATATTACTACTCATCCAGTTTGTTTCTATCATTCTAAGGAAGTACTTAAAACAATCCCAAGCGTGATTATCTTTTTCTATAAGAGATTCTTTAGCGTTTCTTGAGAGAGCCGTAGAATTTCTCCAATCAGAAAATCTTAACCTTGTCATCTCCCACCAGAGTTTATCGCAGTTATCAAATAACCTGAACTTAGGAACTTCATTCTCCTGAAAATTCCATAGCTCCTGATTAACTCTTTCACCTACGGCAATGTCACCACCTTTTGATCCTTTTAAGAAGTGAACCCCTTGTTCCCCAAACAATTGGGCGATACTAACCATCTCATCAGACCCCTGTTTCTGCTGATTAGAAGCCCATATCTGTGGGTCTGCAACAATCCATTCCAACTTATCATAATAAGGACAGGATTTTATAGCATTAATCGTATTTAAATATCCGCTATTTTTCTCATAGAACTCCCAGATAGCATAATAGTCATCTGTATTCTTTCCTTTAGCGAAAACAACGAAGGCGGATACACCACGACTAGCGTAGTCAAATCCGCCATACAAAGTCCAGCTATCCGGCACATCAAATCGTGGGATCATCAGCTTATCTTTCCACTCCTCCATCCTTGGAAATAATAGCTGTCCACTTACAGAGTCAAAGTCAACCTCCATCTCCTGTTTCCATTTAGGAGAAGCCATCCCACCCGGATATCCCATTAGCTCATTAGCTAACCACTCTCCACCTTCTTTTGTCTCTGGGTCTTTATCTGGATCTGCCGTATAATGTATTTGCCAAATTCTAATTCCATCTGGAGTATGTTTATCTACAATCCCACGCATCAGTTTAACTCCGGCTTTAATTCACTCCTTATTATATCACCCATTATGTCCACTTGTCTTGAACTTAAATTCATTGTATTCATAATGTGATGATGCGACCTAATTTTTTGATCTGGGATAAGATCTTCTTCGCAATAATTTTCTGCTATAACATTAAGAAAATTCTTATAGCTTTTTATTAAAGAATTTTTATTTGTTATATATTCTTCAAACTTATTGCTATTCATTAATACTCCACTCATGGTTGGTTTTCTTCGTTAGTTGCATCTCTAATCATATTACCTAACGCACTCTTCATCAAATTAGAAATTTGTCGTGGCTTAGTCAAAATAGATTCAACTACTTTTGCAGCCATATCGCCTTCTATCAATGGCTTAACAAAAGGATCTGTTTTATATGCAGTCTCTTCATAATCTTTAACAGTAGATAATTCCTTTTCCACAACCTTAATAAATTCTTCTGCTTTCTCATTTTGCTGACTATAGCTTTCTTCTATTAATGTTTGTAAGTATTCTGTAGGTTTATCCATTGTTTGAATAAGTTTACGCTCTTCTTTTTTATCGTTAAAAAACTTTCTTGTTTCTTGATATGCACGATCAATTCTAGTATTAAATCTATAGCCATTGTTCTGTGCTAAATAGGATAAGTAAGGGCTAAAAGATGGGTCATCTTCATATAAATATTCTAAATGTTCCCTATGATAAGACTCTGGCCTTCTTGGATTTACAGATTTTTCTAGATCTTTATCTCCAGATATTTGTGCGTCAAATAAACTCTTTACGGTTTCCCTCACCCTTGCAATATGAAGAAAGGTTTTGTAACTTTTATCGACAGAAGAATTTAAATTAACATCCTTAGACCAAAAGATACTTTTAAATATAGGATAAGATGTAAAATGTTTATCTGGATATTCCTTATCGTAAAGCATTTTGTCTGCGGTTAAAGCTAATAACTGACCAAAAGAACTAAAGAATGTATGGTTTAAGTAAGCAAGTTTAGCTGCTGGCATCCCAGACATTTTAGCTAATGCTCTAATAGATAATGGTGTAGTAGAATGAGCACGATCTTCCATAGGTTTAGCTTGACTTTTTGTTGGGTCTATTGGCCTGTCAAGAAATGTATCTATATTACTATTATAATTACTGATTGCTTGATATAAAGCAGGTGTAAGACCAGAAGCACCAGAATGCGAAAAAGTATCACCAATAGTCCTAACAATAAGATGAGACAAAGCCTTTGCCTCTGCCGGTTTTAAATCTTTTTGAAACCAATCATAGAAACCTTCTATAATACGGGTCATAGCTCCCCACTCAAAAGCTCTTGGTATTTTAAAATACTTAACATCAGCATCTTTTTCATCATATATCCAAGGGAATAACTTAGACATCATTTCCCTAGCTACTTTTGGTATACTAGCTGAAATAAAATGGTACATATCTAATTCCCACTCTTTACGATCATCTAACTTGCCTTCTTCTTTAGTAAAAGCGTAAGCTGAAACAGAAGCTAAAGCATACATAGAAAGCTGAGTCATAAATAAAGCTGGATTTCTCTTTAATGTTTTCCCAGCTTGAAGCCAGCCCTGCATTCTAGCATTCATAAAAGGAATAGTAGATGCTAGTCCTCTTATAAAGCTATTAGAACCGCCTTTACCAAAGTCAACCGATACTTCTCTAGCAGCTTTAGCAGCCAACAATGTAGCATCTATCTCGTTCATTGAAAAAGCAACACCATCTTCATCTGTTTGCATAAACTGAGAATATTCAGGAGGGACAGGACTCCATATTTTAAATTTAATTTTATCTAATAAAGATGCATTATCCCCAAGCCTAGCTAGATTACCACCTTCCATCAACTCTTCTTTGACAACTTTAAATTCTCTTATCCTAGATAAACTCTCAGTCATCTTACCAAAATCAGCAAGCATCCTAAGAAAAGCAACTGGGGAAAGAACTTTATCTTGCATTATTCTTGGAGATATCAGTTTTTGTAAGTCCTTAACATCTTTAGGTTGTGACCAAACGAAAGGATTCTCCCATTGGCTTGCGAAACTACCACCGAAACTATTCATGATATTCCTTGCTTCTTTATCAAACATGAATATTTTTAATCCACGCATTGCACTAACGATAGGCCAAGGCTTTGATCGAGCGGAACTTTGGAATCCAGAAACTATAGTGTCCCTCATAAAATTTCTTATAATAAAGTCTGGACTTAAAACAATCATTTCACGCTGGATCTTAGCTGGTAACTTACCAAATAATTGGTAGGATCTTTTTAAATTATCTACAGCTTGCTCCCCCATCCAATTATTAACAAATCTAACAACCTTCGGCTGTAATAAGTCTAATGTATCTTGCAGTATCCTGCCTTCCTCTGTATCTTGTATCTCTAGAAACTTACGTTCTCCATTTTTATAAAACACATATGTTGTTCTTGAGTCAATCGAAGGCTTAAAGAAAGACTGTAGAGCCATCCTGCCATCATGAATTGTCTTCACCTTATTATCTGAATATTCTTCTTTAATATTCTGATAATTTTCATTAGGTTTATAAATAACAAATTTATTTTGTGTATTCTCACTAGCAATAGAATGTCTAAGTCTGCCATTCTCATCAATATCAATCATATTGTATTCAAGAACTTCACCAATACCAACATCCCACTCAAGTTCGGATAGCTTTTTTTCTATAGCTTGCATATTTTTATTAGATAAAGTTGCATCTATAACAGAGATATTGTCTTTATCTAATTCACGAATAATTTCATTTCTAGATAAAAATATTGCCTCTTTGTTTTGCGGTTCATCATGAAATGTAATAGGATTATCGGATTCATTAACTGGATCTGTGGCTCCTTTTTCAGGAAAATCTTTTGCTGACATATATTGATACATATCATATAATTTAACCATAACATCATTGCGATTTGCAGATCGAACTATAGTAGAATAATTTCTCATTAAACTTTCAATCGGATCAATTATTCTGTGAGTCCCACCTTTCATAGCTTTTGGTTGCCAGAAATCTAAGCGTCCAGTTTTATAAGAATGAAGAGTCTCCCCAGTATCCATATCTCTTTTCCTAATATATGGGACGTAATCAGTTTCAATCCTAAACCTTTCTCTTACCTCTGGAGAAATTAAACCGGCATCAACTGCATAATCAGCTAACATTTCACCAAACCCAACTAGCTCTCTATGTGCTTTAACAAACACATTATATGCATCAACGTCATTTTTTTTCATGTGCTTTTCTACTTCATCAATAATTGCTTTAATCTGTTCATCTGTAAATAAATTTTCTTTATCACGAGTCTTTAATGTTTTGGCTCTTTTAGCTAATGCATACGCACTAAACATAGTTGAATAGGTGATATCCTTATTGATACTATCTTTGTTGGCATCCGAAACCGTGTATCTACCACCACCTAATTCTTTACCAAGTATAGATTTTCTTCCATTTAGATTTTCTATTGGCAAAAGAATCCACTTTAAACTTCTAAAATCCCCCGCCTTAACAGGTATCCATTCCCATTCAACTTTTTGTATGACGTTTCCATCATCATCCTTAACCACATTACCCTCATCATCTAACTTATCAATCATTTTAGATTTTCTTCTAGTGATATCTTTCCCATCAGAGTCTTTTAAAATAGTGTTATAAAATCTCTCTAATCTTTCCGCTCCCTTTTTACTACTATAATTCGTTGTTGTGACACCCATTTGTGAAGCTAACTTATCTAAAGATAAACGCATTCTCATATCAAACGGTGTTACAAAGTTACCTGATAATCCATAACTAATACTAGAACCCTCACCAGACATTAACTGGTAAGCTAACTGAGGATCTTCATGTGCGTGGAGCTTGAATTTCTTACCATCATTAGTCATCCAAGTTCTTGCCAAACCTAAAGAATGACCGGCATCAAACGCATTATTAATAATTTTATCCATTGTTGTTACAGTATTAACCTCTGTTATTTTGCGATCCACCTCTTCCTGTTTACCTAAACCACCTACCATGAGAGACAAACCTTTTGTTAATTCAGAGGCGTGATACCATTTTTGACCGGCAGAATGCATTTGAAATACCCAAGTAGCAACGGTTGGTTTCTTATTTAAAAATGCAACAAACTCTTTATATAGTGCCGGATAATTCTTTGCTGTCGTTTGGCTGTCATATATATATTGATTTAAAAACTCCCCCCATATAGCATTAATTTTTTCGTTTTCTGTTTTAAACTCACCTATATTTTCACCAAGTATTGCTTGATCTAAATGTAATCCTTTTATTTTTTCAGCCTTAACAGCACGATAATAAGCCGTATGTAAACTCTTATGATAACCACTTAAAGCTGATCCAAATAAATGGATTAACTCTTGAACATCTGAAAGGTTTTTTATCTTCCACTTTCTTGGGTTAGTTGGATCTAGCCGTGTTTTAAAACCGGGCTTAAATTTAATACCAACCCCTTCAGATAATAATTCACGGATTCTTTCAGCCGTAGTTAATTTTACAGAAGCTCTCTTATCATCTAATCGCTTCCATAATTTTTTAAATCTATTAAAAATAGATTTTTTCTGTGGAGTATCTATGATACGAGGACTATCTGTGGAAATGACAGGCTCCCCACTTGGATCTTCTATCCCCCTCCAAGTAAACTCATATGGCTCTTTTGTGAGGTTAGGGTTAACATCATAAAATTTAATCTTTTTATTATTAATAATTGCTTGTTTAGCTTCATTTGCCATAAAAGCAATTTGCTCATCCGTATATCCAACTTCATTTAAAAGACTATGCATCTCATCCGAAACTTTTTTATCCCTTTTCTTCTCTGATTTCTGCCGTTGATGTATATAATGGGACATAAGGTAAACACTTTTAACAATATCCTTATCATCATCTGCTTTTGGAACCCAGTTCTCACCAACTTGTAGATCCTCTTCAAACGCCTCCCGTCTTTGTTTGCTACCAGATCCCTGTCGATACTTATATTTTTTTGCAGTATCTACAATTCGTTGCCTAGTTTCTGGGTTTTGAAAAGAAACCGTAAAAGGAGTTTCCAAATCATCCGGCCTTTGATTTAAATTATTCAATTCGTTTGCGTCTTGTTGGGCTGAGTTTAAATTATTATATTGTTTCTCCATTCTTTCTTTTGTAACTGGATTATTAATATAAAATTTACCATCTTCATCTTCTTCAACCTTAAACTTAGACGGGTCTTCCGCTTCTACAATAATTGGATCAAGAACAACCGGCTGATCTAATAAAGCACTTTGTGTTGATTCCTCTTCAATTTTATTAACTCTTTCATCAGTTCTTCTTGCGTGTTCTATTACAGCCTCATCTCTTCTCTGTCTAACAAAGCTATATTGATTGGCTGTTGCTATTATATTTGGGTCATCAGACCCATCAGCATCTTGTTCTGCTATAGGCTCTCTAGCTAAAACTTCATTAGCATTATCTATAAAATCTTGCAATGTTTTATTATCGGCCTCACTTATATTAATATCTTGATTTATAACATAAGATAGTCCAGTTTCATCTAATGTAGATCCAACATCAAACAACCCTTCACCCTCTAATCCTTTAGTTATTTCTTTATTAATCTTATCTATTTGTATTGGTGCTGTAATTGCTACAGCAGTAGTCATAGTAAGGGCGGTTGGGCCAGATACAAGTGAGCCAGTTATAGTATCATTAATTACATTATGCCAAATATTAACAGGCTGACCACCCTCACGGAGATAATAATTCCTTGTCATAGTTTCAGCAAAACCTTCTTGCATCCCCTCCGCAACCATTTCTAAACCAGTACCCTTTAACCCTTCTTTAACAGCACCTATTTTATTAAAGAATGCTTTATTATATTGTACTTTTTTGCCACTCATAATTTTACCAAGCCATCCGGCAAACGGAGTCATGGCTAAAGCAGAGATATCACCACTAACAATCCCAGCTTCATAGGCTAATTGTCTTGATACTGATTCAACCGCATAATCATGTAGCTTGTCATAGTCTTCTGTGGGAACTCCATGCTCTGGATGATTTAACAACTTATCCATAACACGATTATAGAGTGGACTTTCTTGCCATAAATGTGCGGGTTGTTCAGATAAAGATTCATATACTTGACTGGATGTAGAAAGAGCCGTTGCGGTATATTGAGTCCCAATAGCTGATGTAAAGTAACCAGTTTTTCTAACAGATGCTAATGCTTTGGGGGTTAAAGCTGCCGGTATCCCAGCTAGTCTTGTTAATAAAGCACCTCCAATATAAGCCGATCCTAATGTTGCTATAATATTTGGAGATTGCACCGCAACCATAGCAAGTAATGTATTGATATCAGCATTACCAACATGATAATTCCCTTCAGCATCTTGAGTAACAAAGTTTCTTTCTAAAGCATCTTGTGTTTCTTTTGATAAGTTAGCTTTGAATGCTTCAACATTTTCTTGTAATCTATCGGTATCACCTGCTGGCCCTAACATTGATAGTATGCCTCTTACACCTTTTTTGGTAAGACTTCCTAACTCCCAAAAATTACTGGGCATATCAGATGTATCCATATTTCTACTTGCATCTTCAGCAATATTTTTTAATCTTTCCTGTAACTCTTCCTTAGAATATACATCCATACCACCTACTATATCTTTCCAGAAACCTATAGCACCCATAGCAATCAGATCATCAACATCTTCCAATGGAATCTTCCGATCAAATCTTTCTGATAATGGTACTGTATCTTTATCCCATTGTATAAGTGGTTTCGTTTCTGTTTCAGGAGGAATATTTGCATTAGGAGAATCTATGTCTCCTTGAAAGTCATAAGAGAAATCTTCATCTACCGGGGGTTGATACAATGTAAGCTCCGGCATTACATTAGGTGTGTTTACTTTAGGTTTAGTATCTTTTAACTTAGGGATTTCTTTCTCTGTAATGAGAGATTCTTTAGTTGTCATCACAGGGTCACCACCAACAACAGTATCAGGGGATTGACCACGAGCCTTCTCTATATTCCTAGCCCTTTGATTGAAAGTTTTTAAAAAATCAGCAAATGGTTGCATTAATTATCGCCCTCTTCATTTATCTTTTTTTGATTTATTATTTCCTGAACCATATCACCTTCTCTTCTTCTTCTTGCTTTGAGGGATTCGCTAAGGCCAAACCATTCATTAGGATCTTTAAAATGATCTGCTACATCTTGCCAGCTACCTTTCAATGCTTGTTGAAAAATTCTAAATTTATTTATAACTTTATCTTCACCCATATTATAACCCAAAGACACAAAAGCCTTACGGTATCCTTCTGGTAAATCTTTCCATAAAGGCCCAACCCCTCTGCTTTTCTTTTCTTTATCCCACCCTTTTTCTAGCTTATTAGCTGTATTTGTTATAAAAGCATTTGAAATAAAATCAATATCAGATTTGTTTAATATACCAGATTTGGTATCAAACAAATCCGTATTCTTTGTTTCTAGTTCTTTAGCCTCTTCTCCTGTAATAGTAAAAAGAGGTTCTGTATTCATTAAGTCGAGTTTAGCAGCTTCGCTTGCAGCCTCTTCAGTCATTCCAGTTTGAGATTTATAAGCTTGAATTAATGCTTGACTATATGGGTTACGCTCTATTTCCTCTAATTTTTTGTCTAATTTTTCTAATTTATCAAAAACAAATGGCCCACGATTACGATCATAATTTAAAAGTATTTCTTCAGTATCCTTTTTATCCCGTTGACCAAGATCTACTCCAACGCCTAATGTAATCCCACTATTACTCCATTTACCACCCACCTCACCTAATGCATATAGGCGATTTTCATAACCCTCACTATCTTTAGAAGCCAACGTATTCCAATATTGACTAGGTGTTTCAGTAGCAAAATCATACGCTTTTCTTTCTTTTAGAAAAGTCTTAGCCCACGCTTCTTCTGCAGTTTCTGGATGACGAACCCCCACTAAGCCCAATTGAGCCTCAGTATATTCTTCTGATGGCATTGGTTCTGGGATACGAACCCAGCCACCGGGCATAATGAGATTTATATTTTTAAGCCAAGGGGATTTTTCTTTTGGGTTTGCCTCTACTAATGATTCTAATGATACATTATATTTACGAGCTATCTTTGTCAAAGTATCACCTCTAGCAATCTGGTGGTGAGTCCCTTTTCGTACAACCTCTAATTCAGAAGCCTTTTGTAAAGGTTTATACTGATAGTCACTTTTTGTTGAGAGGATTGTATTATCATATTGATTAGAATCAAGATGCTGGTGCTTAAAGGCAAGTGATACTTCTATAAACCTATCCCATAATTTTTTTAACGGAGTACCACGCATAGCGGTATCATAATCAGCCCATGCAAAACGAGAAGCCTTTACAGCAATCTCTGGGATAAGATGCCCAGACTCGTCATTTAGCAATCCTGTATCTTCCGCTTTATCTATGAAATAATCTTCTAGTTGTTCACGAGCATAGCGACCATCTTCTTTGCCCGGATTATGCTGTATTAAAATACGATGCCAAGGCGTTTCTGAATGCTCAAGACCATATTGTATATTTATATCCGCATCAGAATCTAACTTCTGCATTTATCCCCCGTAAGCAAAGCCTTTTAATTTTGCTCTTGTCAGATCGCCCTCGTTTAAATCTGGGCTTAGAAAACTTGTCATAAATTTATCAGCAAGAGATTGAATTAAAAATTCTTTAAAATGTATTGCTTTCATTCCATCAATAAATTGTTTTTTTTCATCATCTGTCTTTTTTTCATTGGTAAGAACTTTTTCATTCATATCAGAATAATATTTTGATCGCTTAAATTTATCCACCACTTTTTTAAGAAGTTTAGCTTGACCGGAATTCTTATTCCCAGTATCTGAAAAATATTTCTCTGGATTATTAAGATCTAAATCTTTAAATTCTGTGTCTTTGTCATAAAGCATAGCCCCGCCAGCATCACTCTTTAAATAATAAACAACACTATCCCTTAACCATTTCCTTGTATTTGGTAAAAGTGGAAACTTGCCCTTTATGGCAAACTCACCCCTGATTGCTTGTGGTATTGATAGAAAGGTTCTGAGCATCTGTGAAGAGCCTTCTAAATCTTTAGTTTCGCCAGTTTCCAACAGCTTCGCCTTATCCATCAAAACCGATAAATGTTTATTAGCTTTTGCAACTTGTACTGGTAATACTAGATTGTCATCAAAAAAACCTTTTATATTTTCAAAGTTAACACTCGGATCTTTAGCAAAAGCCAAAAAAAGGTCTGATAAATCACCTGTGGTAAGTATGTCTTTACCTAACTTACTCTCTTTACTATAACTTTTATTAGCATAGTCCGATACCTGTTTATATCTTTCACCAATAGCCTGTAACCCTTCTTCACTAGCTATATCCCTACCGTAAAAAACTTTATTAAAATCGCCCATGTATTTAAAAAAATTTCTAGCGTATCCTTCTGGTTCGAAATTCTTGTCGAACCCTTCTCTAAATACAGCACCATTCAAATATTTAAAAGCTTCTTCGGCTTGATTAAATTCTTTTTCAGTTGGTTTATATTGTACGAATGCTTTTGGGTCTGGCGATTTATCTTTGAGTTCTTTTTGAATATCCTTAAACCATTCTTGAAATTCAACACCTCTGTATTTAGGGTTTTTTACCAAATCTAGTAATTTAGTCTGTATCCTATATACCCTTGTGTCATCAGCCAACCCTTGTTCACCGGCCTTTTCAGCAGCAGATATACGTCCCTTTCTTATATCATTTAACTCCTTAGTTGTTTGAATAAGAGTATTGCGGGATGTTATATTAATTACGTCAAGGTTAGACATCCCATGACGAAATTTAGATAACAATTTTGGAATATCCTCTTTACTTTGAGGTTGATTTCTGATTGGGAAATTATATATATAGTTTTGTATTTTCTCAGTTTGGATATCATTACTATCATAACCCTTAAGAACATTTTTAAATGCTGATTCATAAGAACTCTTTAAATCCTTTGCTTGTTTGGATTTTCTCTTAGCATCAAACCTTCCATACCTAGACTGGATATCTCCCTTTAAATCACGCATTGCATTATCATACTTACTCTCAGCAATCCAAAGACGCATTTTGCCTTGAGCGGTCAATTTCCCTTGTGCATCTAAAGAAGAAAGTTCCTTAATTGTATTCCCTATATTTTTAGCTTTAGTCTCATACGGACTTTTAAAAGAGCTAGACGTATAACCGCCATAAATCAATTCATCAAGACTAACTTGAGGAATATCCCTACCGACTAAACTGTTTATCGTATTGTTATCATTCATTGCCATGTTCCAGCTAGAGGGTTCTTTAATTGGTCAGGTCTTTGTTTTTTCTCCTCATCAAGAAGCTTTTTCATAAGAACAGACTGGAGAGAAAGAGGTTGTCCAATTTGTCCCATAGCCTCAAACACCTCTTTATTAGTCGCATCTTTTGGTAGTTTACCTTTCGTAAAAGTAAATTGCTCTTCAATAGCTGATGGCTTCGTTAACTCACCCCCTTTTTCAAATAGACCACCCACTAGGCCAATCGGTGTTGATTTAGTCATTGTCCCCGGAATAGCTGCAAACTTAGATTGACCAAATTGATTTTGCTGTGAATACATTCTCATATTATTAGCCATAGCTTGATTAATTTGCTGTAGATTACCTGATCTAACATTATTTGAAACCTGATCTACAGACATTCCACTATTGAATAATTGTGTTGCACGAGCAAAATTTTGTTGCATAATATTCTGTGCAATACCTTCTACATCTGCCGTAACCTTAGAAAGACTATTTGTTCTATTTCTTTCTATAATATCTTTTCTACGACCAAACTCTCGCTCTACATTATTACGTCTTATATCAAATACTGTGCCTCTATGTCTTGATGAACCAAGTTGCGATAAAGCCTGTTTTTTCTGGACATCAAAATCTTGAAGATCACGCTCGTAATTCTCTTGGATTTGATCAATGACCGGCTGTGCCTGTACTTTCGCTTGTTCCCGTAGCTGATCAAGATACTCAGGAGAATTAAATCTCTGTGTTAATGTATTTAGATCAGACCTGCGTTCTTCAGCTTGTTGTAAGCCAGCCTCACGAGCTTCGTTAGCACGGGCTTCTTGCCTCTCAGCAAAAGCTCTCTGGTCAGACAATGCTCTCTCTTGAAGTCTAGTTGTATCAGCCATATATTGCTGAGTGGCTTTAGCTAGAGCCTTTTCATTCTCATAACTACCTTTTATGGCAAGACCTTTAGTAATAAATTCGCCAATGCCTAATATTTTGTTTAAACTATTATCGGAATCAAAAAAATCAGTAATTGCTTTTCCAATATAACTAAAAGGATCATCCAAAAAGGAGCTATCCTTTGCATTGGGATTATTAACACCCTGATTCCACTCTACGCCAGCTTTTAAACCCTCACTCACTTCACGAGCAAGTATACTTGGTGCATCCTCCTGCCAAACTGGCATTGCACTAGACCCCGAAATATTGGTTGGAGCACCGGGGCCAGTATAAAAGTTACCACTTCCGGGCGAATAATCGGCAACTGGGGGAACGCCTGTGAGCCACGAAGAAAAATTTCCGGGTTCATAGTAAGTCCCATCACCGCTAGAAGATTTGGTTGTCATTACATTACTCCTTTACTATAAATTGATATGGATTTAACCATACTGTTTGTTTTAAATTGCCGGTAGGCTCCCATTGTACAGAATTACCAATCTTATACATCGAAGCTTCCTCAGTTACAATATATATCCAAGGATTAGGGCCACCTAATATAACGTGTATTTCTCCATAATTACTCCGTTGTAATTCTTTACAAGCTGGATGCTGTCCCTGACTTTTAACTGGATGGGCAAAGATTACATCCTGTCCTTCTATATGGTACATCAATAAAAGACCTAGAGATTTGTCAGGTCTCCACTTAACAACCTCTGAAAGAGGGGGTTCTTTAATTGGTTCACCATTCGCTCTATGGACTAAAACTCCAATTGATAAACAAAAACCAATTACACCCCATAATAAATATAATCCCCATCTATTCATTAAATGCCTCAGATTGTTCATTGCACTTTTGCAACTGCCCTTCCATTCTGATCACATATTGAGTAAGATCAGAGAAATCTTTTTCCGGCATACTAACCATATTGTTACTAGAAGTAATATTTAAATTAGGCATCTCTGGTATCGGATACGTCTTCAGACTTCTTTGAACCGTTCCTCCGCATCCAGAAATTAATAGCACTACCACCAGAAAATAACTTAGTTTTTTTATTTGTTTCATCATCTATTTTTATATCCTGATCGTTTACTTTATTTGAAATTTCGTTGCCACGCTCCAAACTATCAAGAGCGTGACTACGGAATCCTTCCCTCTTGGCATATAAGTAAATACCAATCAGCATTACTAACCCACCTAACATTAAATAAACCGTCATTTACCACCCTCAGTTTTCATACCATGACGAAGAGTAACTAGACCCATAGAACCTAACATTGCATAGACAAACTCAGGTATAGCAATTCCATACCATTCTAAACCCGCCATAAGTCCACCAATAATTGCTACCATATAAGTCTTTTTCCCTTTTAACATTTCTTCCATGTTAAGCTCCTTTAAAAATATCAGTAATAATTTTGCCGAAGGCTCCCAGAAAACCAAGTCCAGCAATCTTGCTAAACAAACGACCAGAGGTTTCTATACGATCTACCCTGATTTTTAATCCATCATTACCATTTCCATATAAATCTGAATCATGTTTTTGAACCATAGTTAATATGTTGCCTTGATTAGTCTCTATTCTAATCAATGTCTTATGAATATTATTGATATCGTCTTTTAACTGATCGAATTCCATTAAGACTCCCAGCCATGAAAGCGTTCCATCATAGACTTCATTTTAGTTATTAATGTAAACAACTTCTCAATCTCAGCTTTAGTAGCTGGGTCACTTACTCCAGAAATATCAACTGAATCCATCACAGATTTAAAAGTAGTATCATCTGAGTTGTAAGTTACGTTCTTTGGTTCTTCAACAATATGAGCCATTAACCACTCCTAGTCTGTAAGCCTACGGCATGAAGTTTATAATCAGCACCAAGAGCAGCT
>VTLG01011176.1_pt1 | contig 33186 bp, 49 predicted proteins | sample 4694571 | NCBI WGS metagenome assembly VTLG01 (sample SAMN12604809, study PRJNA352737) | marine metagenome | biome: ENVO:00000447; feature: ENVO:00000209|ENVO:00000569|ENVO:01000036; material: ENVO:00002151; isolation source: viral sequences binned using virsorter ...
CTTCCCATAAATGGATCTAATACTACACCACCTTCAGGACACCCTGCTTTTATACAATAAGTAGGTAACTCTATTGGAAATGTAGCAAAATGTGCTTCTTTGTATGGTTTAGTTGTTATAGTCCAAACACTTCTTTTATTTCTGCCTTTTGCATGGTTTTTTAAAATTCTTTCTCCAAAACCTGAAACCTTACCTTTAGCATTTGATTCTGCACCAAATCTTTTTCCACCTGCAACACCTTGCTCAGCACCATTACCTGTTAAACATTTTTCTCTTATAGCATCTATATCATAAAAGTATTTAGATGATTTGGTTAGCAAGAATATATATTCATGCGATTTGGTGCATCTATCTTGCACACTTTCAGGCATAGGATTAGGTTTGTGCCATATTATATCTTGTCTTAAATACCAACCATCTGCTTGTAATGCAAATGCAACCTTCCAAGGGATACCAACCAAATTTTTTGCTTTTAAAATATTTTTTTTATCTCTTGGTGTGTTATCAACTCCTGCACATTGTTTTGAGCAAAACCTTTGATTTTTAGTTCCTTTATAGGTTTTTTTACAATAATTACAAGACTTATCTTCTCTTTTGTTCATATTTATTGTTTTATTATTTTTAGGATCGTTTGATTCAATCATTCCATAACTTGATGACATATAACTATCTCCAAGATTAAGCCAACAAGTTCCTGTTGATTTCAATACTCTTTTAACTTCACTAAATACCTTAACAAGATTATCTACAAATTCTTCAGGTGTTTCTTCAAGTCCTAATTGTCTATCTTTTCTAATAGCACCACATTTTTTACATTCAGATTTATATTGCATAGAAATAGTAGTATATTGTTTACCTTTTTTACCTGTATTAAGTGTGTTTTTATCACTTGCTAAACATTTTTGCTCTATATGACTACAACCATCATCTCCACCTTCCCATTCAGCAGTTCCATAATCTCTTAATCCCCAATAAGGTGGACTTGTAACTACACAATCTACTGATTCATCAGGAAATGTTTTTAAGACATCTATATTGTTGCCTTGATATATGTGATTTTTTTTCATAATCTTATTTTATAATATGTTTTATTGTTATCAGGGTAAGTGTCAATTTCTGATAGTGGTATTTTATCTTTTATTTGTAAAAAAGATTTAAAGTGGTGCTTGTGTTTTACACAATCATATGCAAAAAACCAAAGTTTCATAATGCTATTCCAATATTCATAATTAGCAAGATCTTCTTCCTTTAATTTAAGGTAACCTTTATAACCTTTACATTCTAAAAAAAAAGCATAATTTCCGATACATACATAATCAGGCATACACCTTAATTTTTCAGGTATTTTAATAAAATATTTAAACGGAATGTTCTTATGGGTTTCATCAAATCCAAACTTATACCAATATAGATTATCTTGATCATTTAAATATTCAACACATTTAGTTTCTGCAACATTAGATTCTTTAGCTGTTCTTTGTTTATATGGCTGATTAAAATCTACCATCGCCACTCCTTGAGTTTTTTCTTTCTTATTTCATTTCTCTTTTTATTGTGTATAGCAGTACACTTAATACAATAACTCGTGTTCTTATAGAATTGTTTTTTATCTAAGTCTTTTTTGCATTTAGGACAATACTTAGATACCATATTTTGATCCAAAAATTCCTCTGATTTTTATTTGGAATGTATCAGATATTGGTGTTATGCCTTTTAACCAATTATATACGAGGGTATGTGAGCATTGCAACCTCTTAGATAACCATACTGCATTTCTATCTTCTGCTTCAAGGACTGCTTGTAATTTGTTTTTGTTCATATAGCCTCCTAAAATGGTATTACTTCATCAGTTTCTTGTTTGGTGTCATCTGATGTTTTTGTTGTTAGAGATTCTGCTTGTTCTCTTGTGCCTTCAGGTTGTTCTTTGGTGTATTCATTAGATTCTTTGGCTCGTTCTTTTTCCACCATTTCAAACAATTTGTCTTTTGTTTCTTTGTTTGTCCAAACTGTATCATAATATTCGCCATCTTTATCTTGTTGGCTTGGATTTGATACAAACTCTCCATTTATGCTATCCATAATCTTAAAACTTTTTAATGTAAAACCTTCTGCAGTTAATACATCAAAAAAGCCTCTTAATTTACCTTTGTTGTATGGTTTCCAATTAATTACTTTCATATTTCTTCTCCTTTGAACTTGTCCATTATTAAATCGTATAATGGATGGTTATTGGGGTTGCTTTTTTTAGTTAAATCCTTTGCAACTTTGTCCCATTTTGTTTGTTTATGTTTAATAAGTTTTTTTGGTCTGATAGGTATAACACTATTCATTACATTTGAATAGCTTTCCATCACTGCTGCAGACTCTTTGATCCAAATGCACTTTTCACAATCAGAGCAATTATTTTTTTCACAAAGATCTAATTGTTTTTTTGCTTCTTCTGTTTCACAAAACCAACTCATAATTCTAATCTCCTTATACAGATTTCATTATATTCTTCAGAAACATCTATTCCAATATAGTTTCTTTTTAAATTTGCTGCCATAACACATGTTGTTCCACTCCCATTGAATGGATCTAATACAATTCCATCAGGTGGGCAAAAACAAGATATCATGTCTTTTGCTAATTTATCTGGGAATACAGCAGGATGTTGATGTTTCAACTTACTTCCATCACCACAACTATTACCAAAATTCATAACAGTGCCTGGGCATTTTAAAAGATTAATTTTAACAGGTCTGGATTTTCTTTGAGTGCCATCTTTTTTTCTTACTGCTGCTCCAACCATAGTTTTTCCACCATGTTTTGAAGGTATTTTTAAATCTTCTTTATTAAAAAATTGAGGTCTATCTCCTTTTAAAAAAATGGGTATATACTCATGATCTACTCTAAATCTTTTTTTCCACCAAGCACCTTCTACACCTTGTCTATTATATATAACTGTTTCAAATAATTTAAACCCAACATTATCACACCAATCTAAAATCGTTTTAAATGAAGTAAGTGATTTCCCGAAATTTTTTGTACTATCTTGAATTACCATCACACACATGCCACCATCTTTTAAAACACGATATAATTGTTTCCCAAGTTCAGATAAATTAAACTCATATCCATTATAATCTCGTAGATTATCATATGGTGGGGATGTTACAACAAGATCAATACAACTATCAGGTAACTTTTTAAGATAGGTTACATTATCTCCTGTAATTATTTTGTTAATTTGATTTTCTATTTTTAGCATTTATCTAATAACTTTCATTGCCTTTTTAAAAAAATCTATCAAGAATGTAATACACTATAAAATACCATATTATAGCTGTGATTAAGAATATCCCTAAATAAACAAATATATTATACCAATTCATAACTATGCTCCTATTATTAAAAGAATTACTAAACAAATTATAATTATACTAAAACAAAACATAGCAACATTTAAATCTCTTTTCATTTGATCTATTCTTTGTTCTCTGCATAATATCTTCAATTTAAGTTCAGTCCATTCAGAAAACAATTTACTCATACTCTCTATCACTTTGTTTTCCCTTTCAATTATTTTATCTTCCATATTTTCTCCAATCTCTATATTTTTGTCTTAGTTGTAAATAAAACTCCAAAACGATTATTAATATTATAAACATTATAGGAATGATAAATAAAATGTTCATGTTTTCCCCTTATTTTACAATTTTAACATACATTGGCTTCCAAGATACACTTCCTAATTGTACACCTTTAAAGCCAAACGATAAAAACAATACTACTGCTAATAAAAAACCTATTATAAAACTTTTAACATCTTTCATTTGTTCCCCTTCCAAGGTATGATTGGTGCTTTACAACACCAACTTTTATGTTTTTCATTTGGATTAATAAGATCTAAAAAATCAGTTCCACCACATTGAGTACAAGTACATTTTCTCGCATTACCTGTTTTATCAGGTGGATATTTTTTGTCTAATGATATTCTTTTTGTTTCAGGGTTTTTGCTTCTCTTAACCCAATTATCCCATCTCATTTTAATATTAAATGTTTTTTGTTTCTCCCAATGCATCTTACTTCCACCATCATTATATTGGGAAAACCAATTTACAAAAGAATCATACTCTATATGGTCGTTTGGTAATAGTTCTGAACATTTTTTCTTAAACTTTTCAATTCTAACTTGAAGGCTCTCTTTATTATCTTTATTTATATCTTTATTACTATGTATTTGATTATAATTTGATTGCGATTTAGTAGCAATTTGATTTTTTTGTAACTTGTTATAATTTAATATAGTTATCATAGTTAGTTTGGAATTGGTTTTTACTTTAATCATTCCATCTTTTTCAAGTAATTGTAAAAATGTTCTTAACCTTGAATTTCCCCATTTAAATTGTTTACATAGTTTCTTTTGGCTTGTTAGGATCTCTCCTGATTTAAGTTTATATATATCTGCACCAAGTACAACTTTCTGATCACTATAAGTTGCTCTCAATAATAAGTATATCCATGCTTCAAATTTAGAATATGATCTATTCATTTTTAATATAGGATTTTTTAATATTTTCCTATGTATTGAGATCCAACCTTTATTCATAAAATCTTCCTATTTTCCTATTGAATTATATTAAACAACCAATATCAATTCCAAACACTTTATTTAATTAATTGTTACCTCTCCTCTATAAATCAAACTTTTTTTATTTTTTTTACGATTTTCCTTGTTTAAGAATCTTAAAGGTTGTATTTTTAGGGAGGTTAAATAAAACAAACGAAAGGAAATACATGAAAAAACAAAGATATATAAAATTAGAATCAGTTGGTTGCTGGTTTGATTTGAAAACAGGATATACTTTTCCAATTTTAGAAGAAGAAAATGTAAAAGTTCCTTCTATAAAACAAAACCAAAAAGAACCAACTTTTGATATAAATGGTTCTTTAGCAGTTCATCTTAAAGATTGTTCTGAAGAATGGCTTGAATGTTTAGAGGGTTTTGATGAAACAATAGTTGGTATTTGGTTTAAAGCAAATAGAAAATAAACAACAAGGGTGGTGTAAAAGCCACCCTTTAACTTATAAGGGGAAATAAATGAATATAGATGAAGTAAGTATACCATACGAAATAAGAAAACAAATAATGGAAATGAATGAAGAACAACTAAATTGTGTTGTTGCTGCTATTCAAGATAGACGATACTTATTGTCTCAAGAACTAAAAATGCAATTCTCAAAAGGAGATAAAGTATCTTTTGAAACAAAAGGTGGAGAATTTGTAAAAGCAATAGTAATCAAAAGAAATCCAAAATCTATCCAATGTCATGAAGCAGATAATAAATTTGCTATTTGGAATGTTAGCCCTTCACTATTAATATTGGAGGGTAAATAAATGAGTTTAATGTTTAAACCAATTCAAACAGATGAAAACTTTAAATCTGATATAACAGTTCATATACCTGAACGGAGAAAATCTAACAAATCTATGATTATGATTCATACAAGGATTGATGGATTTGAACAAAAAATAAATGTACCATTAACAACAAGGAGAAACAATGGCTAAAAATGAGCAAAAACAAGCATTAAAGACAGTTCCAATACAAGGGAAGGATTATGTTATGGTCCACACAAGAATCATAGCCTTCCATGAGATGTATCCTAATGGATCTTTAACTTGTAAAATAACAGAACAAGATGAGAAAACAATTACAATGGAAGCAACTGCGATACCTGATGTGTCAAAACCTGAAAGATTTTTCAATGGTTATGCACACGAAGTTAAAGGGGTTGGATTTGTAAATGATACATCACATATTGAAAATTGTGATACATCTGCAAAAGGTAGAGCATTAGGAACTTTAGGGATTGGTATAGAAGAAAGTTTTGCTTCTGACCATGAAATGTTTAATGCTAAATTACAAAAAGCTGAAATCAATACAATTAAGGGTTTAAAGCCTATTATATATAATTTTATAAAATTGTATGGAGAAGCACAAGGTTGGTTAAAACTTGCTTTTGACTTTGGTATTGTAGATAAAACTAAATTCCAAAAAATATTAAATAATGTTTTTAGTGGGGATTCTATTGTTGAAATTAAAAATAATATTAGTAAATTAGAAACACAACTAAATACTAAAAATAAACAACTAAAAGAATCAGAAAAGTTTTTACAATATGAAGAAGAAGTTAAAACCCAACAACAAAAAATGACTGAAGCACTAAAAAACTATGAAGAATCATCTGTAAAAAGGGGGTAGTCTTCCTTTCTTATATTTAACCTTATTTGCAACAGGTTACCCCCTTTTCCCCTCCATATCGCACACAAAAAAAAACCCCTCTTAATTGAGGGGTTTATTCTTTTATAAACTCTATTAGCAAACTTCTTCTATTGTGATACTAAAGTTGTATAGGTTGGGTGCTTTGGGTGTTATTTTAAGAGACCTTTGTTTAAGCCTACATATAGCAAAATTATCAGGATTATTGTTGGAATCATCAAATTGAAATAAGAAGGCTAATTTTCCTCCTAATGTAGGTGTCCAAACTCTTGATATAAAAGAATCAGATTCTATAAATGGATTATCAAAATTAGAACTACTTAGATCATTTATGTCATTTGATTGCTCTAATTCTGCAAACATTTCTGAATCACTTATATCATCCCATTGTAGTTTCCAGCTTCTTTTAGATGTTCTTCCAAGTTTTAGGTTTGGATCTTCTATAAACATATTATTTTCTGTTGGTATAAAGTTATCTGTAGGATATTTCCATAATTCAAATTGATTATGACCTGCCCAATCAGAAGTAAGATAATTGATTGTTCCTAATGTATGTCCACCCTTTGTTTCTTTTAATTTTATTCCATCATATTTTCTATCATGTGTATATGTTAAATTTGGGTTATGTGGTGGAGACCAAGTGCTTCCAATCATCCAACTACCCAAATATCGCTTTCCAAATTCAGCAGCAGAATTTGATGTTCCTAATGTTATATCTAAAATTTCATCAACAATAGGTGTATTTAATACCTCTAATGTAAATCCACAAAAACCGATACTTTGTGTTTCTGAACTATTTACAGAAGATGATAACGATCCACCATCTCCTTGTCCTATAATAACACTTTCGTTAATTCCTGTATAAATCTGTGTATATATATTAAGATCAACAAAATTATGATTTAATGTTGCTACAAAATTAATAGGTAAAGGTGGTATAAAATCGGCACTATCATTAGTTATACTCATTCCAATAGATGTTAATATATTACTTTGATCATATTTAACAATACTAACAGGGTTTCCATATAATAAATCAGTCTTATCAAAATATCGTTCTTTTCCTGTTGCATGGAGGTAGCTTAATGTATCGATATAAAATTTTGGTTTTACAACTCTCTGATAACCCATTACCAAACCTCCTCTACATCAAAAGTTAAATCATATACATTAGGTGCTTTAGGTCTTATGCTTAAAGTCTGCCTATTTATTTTACATATAGCAAACTGATCAGGATTATTGTTATCTCTATCAGGCTGAAAAACAAAGGGGATAGCACCACCTAAACTTGGTGTCCAAACTCTGCTTATAAAGTTGTCTTCTAATAATGCAGGATTATCCATAAGTCCTGAAGCCTGAAATGTCTCAGATCCTTCAGGATAGGTGTCTGTTGTATTGTAAGGATATATATTGGTTTGTTCAAGAGCAGGAAACAAATCTGATTCATGTAAATATGATATTTTTAATCTCCATACTCTACGACCTAAGCTGCCCATTCTTGACCTTTTATCTTCTACAAACATTGGCTGTGTTGTATCATTAGGACTTTCATTTGGTGGTGTTGTTGTTGGATCTTCAGGATAATCCCATAATTCCCAAGCATTATGCCCTGACCAAAGTGGATTTCCAACATAATCCACAGTAACATGATCATAACCTCCTGCTGTTTTATTGCTTTTTATTCCACCAAATTCTCTTTCCATTCCAATAACAGTATTCATGCTTGCAGGAGGATCCCAAGTATGTCCCAAAATTGTGCTTCCCATATATCTATTACCAACATTCCCTGTAAAATTATTTGATGTAAGCCAAAAAACAAGTTTATTAACATCTTGTGTTAAGTTGGTTGTATCACTCCTTCTTAATGACCAACCATTATGCTCAATAGTACAATTATTGCCTGTTCCAAAATTTATAATAGTATCTTGAAAATCCTCCACCTCAAACCTATGTGTCCCCCCATCTTTGAAATGTAATACAGGTTTCATTCCTTCAAAATTATGATTAAATATCATTGCAAAATTTATTGGAAGCACAGGAAAATAGTTTGAAGTAACACCATCAGTCCATTGCCAAGGTGCAAAACCACCACTAATTGAATTAAATTTTAATAAACTTTGATTATTACAATATAATAAATCTGCCATATCTCCAAAATAAATCTTCTGCTCAGTATTGTTTCCATGATAACCTTCATTGCGAACAAAATATTCCCCATGCCCAACAGCATGAATATAACTCATCATATCAATATAAAAACGAGGTACTTTTGGTTGTTGATAACCCACTAATACCCTCCACTCGTAGTTTGAGCAATCTGAACAGGGGAAATACCTACTTTTGTTGATTGTGTGGATTCAACCATACCTTGTAATAATTTTGATTTTTTAGTGTGTTTTTTGCCTGTCATTACATATTTCATATCTTTGTGTATATGATACCAACCTTTGTAATCTTTCCCATCTAATTGATATTCTCCACCTTTTGTGTATTGTTTTTCTTTTATAGGACTTTTTTGTGTTCCTTGAGTTTGACTTTGTATGTGTTGTGGATATAATCTTTTTTTATTTTTTCTTACATTAGAATTAGTGCTTTTTATATCTTCCCAATTTTGATGAACTGAATCAATCAGACCAACAGAAAACCAAGTTTGTTTATAATTATTTAATGATATTTTGATACTTTTTGCTGATTTAGTTGCTAACATTATATAATTGATATTTAATGTGCCTTCAAACCTAAATATAGTAGCACCATTTTCTATAGTTTCAGAACTTCCAAAATTGAAGATTATAATCTTTCTATGAGAAGATTGGAAAACCCAATTATCAGGTAATGTAGGTGTAAAATAGCAGTTGCCTGAATAGCTGATCTCTATACCTGCTAATTCAGGAAATGTATTATATAAAATTAATTTACCATCTTTAATTTCTCCACTAATTTCTCTAATCATTTTGTCTCCATTAACCTAAAATCATAATTACTAACTGAACTACATCTAAAATATTAACTCCACCATCATTATTAATATCAGCTGCTGCTATTTGTTCATCAGTAAGATCCTCATTACCTAAAACATATTGTACTAATAAAACAACATCTAACACATTTGTAACACCATCCATATTAATATCACCTCCAAGTGGAATAACATCCCCACCTTCAGGGGTAAACCTAAATTCTTTTATAAATTCTTCATTATACTCATTAATAATTCTTATTTTACCTTCAACAGAATTTTCATAGGTTGGAGCATTTACTGTTATGGATGTAAAACCATTATAATCTGCTGATGGATTTGATACACTATCAATTCTAAAAAAACCATTATTTGTTTCCCCTTGACTTTGAAATTCAGAAATCCAATTTTGCTCTACACTATCCCACACTTCAGCAGTCCAAGCTAACCCATCAGGATTATCATAACCAAATGGTTGCTGAACAATAACTAATTTTATAGAATCATTTTCACTTTGATCTAAATCAAAATCGTCATTTTCCCAATATAACTGAAAATAATCACTTAAATCAACAGCAATATCTTGTTGTTGTGATTGGAAATTTAATGTCATATCAGTCGTGACTCCTCCACTTGATCCCCAAACTCTACCATCATCAATAGTTCCTTCAATTTCAGATTCCGATAATGGAGGAACATATCCTTCTGTATTTATGGCTCCATCAACATACCAATCAGGAAAACCATATTGCAATCTATGTAATTGATATGCTTTAACTTTAATGCTTTTGATACCTTTTTTAACTTCTGTAACAAACCAAAAAGGATATACTAATTGCCCTCCATAAGCCCTATAACCCCAATACTTATAACCAAATGCCGTTTCATCTGATAGTTGAGATATATACATTACATCCCCTGCTTCAAGATTAACAAACTTTAAAGACATTTCCATATCAATAACTAAGTGTTGATTAACAGATTGCATTAATTTGTATTTCCTTAATTCTTCTGCAGTATATCTATCTCTAATATATTTTGCTTCAAATATATTTTGTAAAGATGTATCCCCTTGAGAAATATTGTATAATATATTAGTATTATGTATAAAAGTTGTATCAGTAATGTCTATATCAGGATATAATTTTTTTGTAATAGAATAATAATCAACACTTACGGTTTCATCTTGATGTTGAACAGACATAGTAGTTTCAGCATCAAATTTTCTATTCCCATAATCTTGTCTAAATAAAACATTAACACTACTTGCTAAATCTTCTACTTTTGATAATTGAAAACTAAAATCTATAACATCAGGACCATATACCTTCCAATTTGCATCCGACATATTATATACAGATTTTATAGGATTGAATGTAAATTGTCCATTGGATCTAAATTTTGGAAACATTTTTGTATTTGTAGCAAAATCTTCAAAAAACTCTTTTAATGGCATTTGTTTTGTTAAAGCAAAACCCATTCTCCACCCCTGATGTATTGCTCTTGCTAAGTGTAGCATTTGTTCATCATATTGTACTTCTATATCTAATTTTGATATAAGGTCTTGTATAATAGCATGAGGGGAATCAACAGCACCACCTACATTAACTTCTTGAATAAACAAATCATCATCCCACCCATATTGAGTATAAAATTCTCCTATTTGATCCTGTGCTTCACTATTGTCAAAACCTTCATCCCAAAAATCATTCAAGTTCTCTGCTCTGTGCATTCGTATAAAATTTCTTCTCCATATATTATTACCCTTGATTCTTGTAGGGTTTTCAGTAAATAATATAAAAGCTACTCCTGTTATAACTGAATAATCAGATATACCTTGCCATTCTCCATCTTCAAATACATAATAAGTATTAGACCAAGTATAATAAAACATTTTATCAGGTGGGTTTTCCATATTGTCTGTAATATCTTGCAACAAAAATTCATCTCCACCATTAACAATCCAACCTGTAGTTCCACCTGTCCCATCATAATTAACATTATCATAATGATACCCAATCTCTCTTATATAATCTTTTGTTGCATTATTATCTTCATGATCAACATAAGCAGGTACACCCTCTGTTATAAACGAATTAAATGGAGACCATTGAATATCATCAGGTAATCTTCCATAAACATTAGAAAACCACCTTTTCTCGTGTACCCTTTCTACAAATAAATCTTGTATTATATGCAAGTAATTTAATGCACCATAAGTCCAAGTAATAAATCCATCGCTTGATAAATTGTTACCTGCATTGTTAGCATAGTTAGGCATACCAATTTTTATTGAATTAAATTTATCAGGAGAATCCCATCCATCTATAATTGCAAAGTCCGTAATTTTTTTTGCAAAATCTCCATAATAACCTGAAGCATGATTCCAACCATATCCTCCACTCTCCAGATTCCACCTTAATCCTGCATCATTACCCCATTCTTCTTCTCTTGTACCTATATCATTCATTAATGGATCAACACTTATAATAGAACTGAAGCCAGGAAAATAATGTGCAGGTATATTACTATCGGTATTATCTTGGTCATCTTCAACATATCGGCCTCCATCAGAACTGTATCTTGCATAAGTAGGGGTATAATTACCTCCTGCCCAAGCAGCACTTGGACCTCTTGCTTCAGGCATTCCCTGCCAATAGTTTATATCCTGCCATGGATTGTGATACATATATACTTGTCCTACCCACCAAGTAACACATTTTGAACTCAAACTCAATGGTCTAAAACTTATCTCCCAATATACTTGGGCTCCTTCATCAAGCAAAAGATCTCCTCCCCTACCCCACCAAGCTAATGCTCTTTTGTCATCGTTGAGTAAAATATCTTTGTAATCTGATGTGTTAAATATCCAACCACTTTTAGTCCCATCAGGTTTATTAACATTCCAAGATCTTGAGCCTGATTTTTGTAACATTGGATCTTGATTTTGGGCTCCAAATCTCCAAAAAGTAAAATGTGTTATATCTATATCAGGACCCCAATCTTCTAAATAACCATACCCACCACCTTCATCATCAATGTCATTATCAAATGGAACTTGCATCCAATTTTTGTGAATATAATTTTCAGGTTGCCATATACTATCCCACCAATGTGAAGGCCATTGTTCGGCATCAAAATCATCATCATTAGTACCTGAAAGTATCATGTCTTGCCAATCAGCACTAAAAAAAGGCCAAGGCATTTCCTCACAATTACCAATAACAGCACAACTTCCACTAATATAATGCCAAGCAGCATCTACATGATTATACCAATGAGCAGTTTCTCTATGTGCTTTTACTGAATCAATCCTTCTTAATACCCTACCCATAGCACCTGTTTCTATACCAAGTATTACAGATAATTTAGTTTGAAAAAAAGTGAACAATGGAGTAGCCACTATAGTATTACCTACTATTTCAAACATTTTACCTTGCAATATATCAATTTCTGGATCTTCTAACAATTCAGCAAAAAGTTCAATATCAGCATACTCTGATGGTATTTTGTTTATTAAATTAATATAATTTTCACCATCTTGAATATATATTGAAGTCTGTTCAGGCATTTTATCTTGTACCAAAACAGGGTAATTTTGTAAAGCTGTTTCTGTAACCAACTGAGATATTGGCTCTAAATCAGGAACAAAAGCAGTTACTGATTCATCTCCACTTTCTGTAGATAGTAATGGATCAATTTTCTTAATCAATGGACTTCTATCAACATGACCATATACCATAGGAAAAGCTGTTAATCTATCCATACGAGAATAAGCAATATCATCAGGTACTAATTCAGGCACATCCTTTTTTTGAAATTCTATTTGTGATAAATCTTCAACAGATAACCTGACATTTTTTTTAGTTTGTTGAAACCTTGATATAGTACCTTGCCCTATTTGAGTACAGTCTTCTAATGTTTTACAAGTTTGAGATTTCCAAAATATTTGTATAGCACAATTAACAATATCTTTAATATTATCTGAGAATATCCTTCCGTGAAATGGTGCATTACTTATATCTATATCAGAATTGGATATTTGGTATTTTTTTGTTTCATGGTCTATTGATTCTTGTATATCAGGAATATTTAATAATAATGGCTCATAATAATTACCATCAAAAAATATATTTGTTGTAGATAAGAATAGTTTATCACTATCAGGTACTAAGTCAATTTCATCAAAATCATTTGCAGTTACACCTTTATAAATAACTACAAGTGGTACTACATTTTGCCTTGAGTTGGTTGTGTCTGAAGCAAATTGTTTGCTAATATCAATAGTCATTAAAAACCATGGCCTTGTCTTATAGCTTCCCTTAAATCTTCTTTAAGTTCTCCTCGTACATAATCTTTAGATAATACATTACCTGATACATTAATTGTCATACCTTGTGATGATACTTCTTCTCCAAGTGGTGTAATTGTTACTCTTTCTGCTCCTGCTTCCCCTGCTAAAATAGGTGTGGGATCTGATACTATTTCATCCATACCATATTGAGCATGGAATCCTGTTTTAGTATTATCTACATTCCCTAACTCTGATATTGCTTTATCTATTTCTCTTACTGATTTATGGGATTTACCTATTAATACTGCTGACATTATAGATTTTTGTGCAATTTCCCATGGGGTAAAACCTCCCTTAGCCCAAATATTAATTAAACCTGCAGCAGTCTGTGCTACTACTGTATATTTTTCTGCTTCTAATTGTTTTTTCTTGTTATCTACATCCCCACCAACCATTAATGCTCCACCCTCAACAATAGCACCCCATAATTCAGAATTACCATCCATAATAGAGGCACCAAAACCTTTCCAAATATCATTAATGCCTGCTGACATTTTTGATAAATTTGACATTGATTCTTGTGAGGCTTCTTCAGTTGTTTTGGGTATTTTCTTTATTTCGCCTTGTAATTGTTCTAATTCGGCTGTAATTTTTGCTATTTTAGAAGTTCTTTCATCATCACTTCCATATACCATATCCATTAAAGTTAATTCGCCTAATTCTTCTTGTAGTGCTGTTATCTGATTAGTCATTGATTCTCTAATTGAAAGTATTGCAGCATCAAATTCAGTTCCATATTCAGATAAATCTATTGTAGGAATTACAGCATCAGGCACATCTACAGGTTGTAGTCCTTCTGATGAAATGGATGGTGGATCTGCTACATCAAACCCTATATCCACAGGAATACCTGCATCTTGTTGCATCTGTATAAGTTCTTGTGCATCAGATAACTCATTAATATTATCTGTTACTGTTTTTATCCTGTCTGCACTTTCCTTGTATGAGGCACTTAAATTAGCATTTTGTTCTAAAAGTGTTTCATTTTTTTTATCTATACTTTCTGATATTTTTAATTCTTTACCAAAATTAAGAGAACGGTATTCTTCTTTTTCAACTAAATCTTCCACACTTTGGGTGTATTCTTTAAGAGTCATATCACCATCAACATACTGTTTATATAAATCAGCAGATTCTTTTACTAATGCTTTATATGCTTTTTGATTACTCCATATTGCATCATCTGATGAAGATAACATTCCTCTAAATTCTTCCCCTTTTCCATATGCTTTAGAAAAACTATTACCATTCTTATCTAATTCCTTTGAAACTTTTGTTGCTTCTTTTCCAAAGTTTATTGTCTGATTATTTAACCTATCATAACCATCTATTACATCATCTACAAGTTTTTTTTGTTCTTCATATACTTTATTAAGTATTCTCTCTTGAATTAATTTATTTATTTTAATTTGTGTTTCTTGATTAAGAGAACTTAGTGATCTTGCAATATCATTATTAGTGACTTCCTCTGCTTTCATGTTTGCAAGAAAATCTGGATATTCTTTTTGTAATGCTCGTATTTTCTTAATTCTTTCTTCTTGTGGTAAGTCAAGATTCATAATGCTACTCGCTAAAATCCTAATTTGATGTTCTTCAGCTTTTAGTTGTGTTATTTGTGCCTGTGTAGCATCCTCACCACCTATCATTGTATTGAGCATAGCTGTAATACCTTGGACTAAACCTCTGGTTGCAGGTAGTAATTTATCTCCCATTTTAGCTGCTAACCTATCCACAGCATCCATCATATTAGAGAAATTACCTTCAAATGTTTCTGCTAAAGCATCTGTTGAGCCTGCTATACCTATTGCAGGATCTGATAAAGCATCCGTTAGTGCTGTTCTAAATTCAGGTAAAGTTAATTTAGTTAAATCATCAAGACCTTTCATATCTTTGATTAATTGTAAAATACCTTTATCCCTTAACACATCTGCTGCACCTGCTCCACCTGCAAAGGCTCTACCCATTGCATTTGCAGCATCAACTATATCTGTTCCCATGAATGCTGCTAAATCTGCAACTTGTTTAATAGTATCTTCTGCATCCATTCCAAATGCTTTTAATGAAGCACCTGCTGTAACTACATCTTTAACTGCAAATGGTGTGGTAGCTGCGACTTTATTAAAGGTTTGAAATGCTTTAGTCCCTCTACTAATACTACCATACATAGTGTTAAGTCTTGTTCGTAGGGTTTCAAATTGAGCAGCCGTACTGATTGCTTTTGTTCCTAATGCTGCAATAGCTATACCTGCAATACCCAATCCTTTCTTTAATGTTCCTGCACTTATTCCTAATTTTTTTTGACTTTGATCGAGTTTATCTATATCATCTTTTGCTTTTTTTGTTCCTTTGGATTTAAACTCTAATATATATGAATTTTTAGGCATTTTTTCTCTTTTTCTCTTTAATTTTTTCTTCTTTGATGTATTCTATTGCATGATCTGATTCGTGTCTATACATCATAAATTTATCTACTATTTTAGCAGGTGTTTTTTGAACAGTTGTATATAATGGTGTATTAGATTCCAATGAATACTCAATAGCCCTAATATCAGTTTGTATTTTTTGATCATAAAAGAATTTGGGGTTTGAATAAAATAGGTGTGAAACGAACAAAGATTGTCCGATTGGATATTTATTAAATGCTTTATCGTGACACCTGCATAGTTCATCATATACATCTTCCAAACTTTTGTATTCTATTTTTTTGTTTAATGTTAAACTTTGTGCCTCATATGGAAAGGTTGCAAATTGTTCAACATATTCACAACCCTTATAATAATACCATATATTCAGCCTAAATAGAATATCATCTACTTTTTTTTATTTAGTGCTTCTCCTATCACTCCGAACAACTGAAAAATCTCCTCATTGGCAAATTCATTAATTTGTTCATCAGTCATATTAGTTGCTACCTTTATACATTTAATCATATTGGTAAAGACTTTTGGGTTTTTCCTATCAGACACTATCATCATAGTATCCATTAGTTCACATCTTTCATCAAGGTTAATATCTTTTAATTCAACCTCTCTTTTAGATTTTGTCTTACCATCTCTCTTTACTATAAGATCTATTTTTTCTCCCATACTCTCTCCTTGTTATTATGCTATTGTTATTCCTAACATTTTAACAGTAGATCCAATATTGTCGGCTCCAACTACTGTAAATGGTATTGTTTCTGTTAATGCAGGACCACCATTATCAATAGATGGCTCATTTAATAGACATTTATCAAGTGCTATAATGAAACTACTATCTTCTGTAATGTTAATATCTACTGTAGTGCTATTAACAAACTCATTACCATCAATTAAATCATAAACATCATCATTTCTTAAACAAGTTATTGAGCCTGTTACTTCAAATCCACCTGTCATTGCATAACCAAATGGAGCATAGCTACCATCTGTTTGGTCTTTGTAACTTATTCTCTCTATTGTTCTACTTACTGATAATTCCCAAGATTGTATTACAAGTTCCTCTAAAGCACCACCATTAATACCTGTTGTACCTGAAGCTAAACTTCTGATGTTTTTAGGTGTTCCCTCATCATAAGCAGGACTTGAAATATCATCGGCACTATATACAGGAGGAAATGCTGATGCCCAACTAATAGTGCATACAAGTTCTCCACCTTCAGATCCAATATCTTCTGTTAGTGTGAATCCTGTTCCTACACAACCTTGCATTACCAAATTATGATTAGCTGCATCTGATCCTCCATTGATCCATCTAAACTCAAATGTTGCAGCACTACCTGCTGCAGTTACATAAGTTGCACTTGGAAAAGTGTAATCATTATTTAATGTTGCTTCACTTGAAGCAGATTCAAATACAGCTTCTGTTGCTAATAATACTGATTTAGGTGTTCCTCTTAATGTAGTGTCAAATGTCCACATTTTAGTCCCTTGAGAATGATGCCCTTGACTTGCAGTCATAGTGAAATGACCTGCTCTTTGTGCAGAATATTCTACAGGCACACTTGCTTCAGGAATACTGAAACTTGTTGTTTGTAATTTTGTTAAACCTGCATCATCAGGCTGTGTCCCCACATTTGTTTCTTTTTGATACCATACCTCCACATTTTGTGATGGGAAGTAATTTGTTGCTTGTGCCATTATTTATCTCCTTCCGTAGTCTTTTTTGCTACTTTCTTTTCTGTTTTTGGTTTTGGCTTTCCGACTTCCTGTAAAGTAGCAAATACTTCAGCAGGAATTAACTCAGGAGATGTTATCTCTAAAACATCACCTTTTTCAAATGCTTTAACTTTATGTACTCCAAAGTGTTTGTTTTTTAACTCTTTAAAAGCACTTGTTGCTTTAAGTTTCATAACTTCTCCTAATTGAAATGGTTATAGTTAGTTATTGTTAAGTCGTATTGAATAATATACAGATTTTCAATACCATCGTTGTCATCATCTTGAACATTGTAAGTAATGTCTCCAATACTTAATTCTGCCCAATTATCTGAATTTGTCTGTTTATCTTGTAAATGTTTTTTTAATCTGTCTGATTTCTTCTTGATTGATTCGTTTATTCTTACTTGGGACATATCTGCTTTGTGGTAGTATTTTAAAACAATATCATATGATCTAACCTCAAAAGCATTACTTGTTTCTACATTACTGCTTGATTCTAAATTAATTCTAATAAATTCACTACCTCTATCAACAAATTTTGGACTTATATAAACATTTTGAAACTCATTGTCCACATATTGTTTTAATGTTTCTTCAATTCTACCAAATGCTACATTGTCATATGTTACAGCCATTAAAATACACCCAATTTATGTTGTTGCACTTTTGATGGTCTTAAGTCATTTCTAATAGCATCAACAGATCTTGTTCCTTGTGAGTTTGTTTGTTTCATAGCAAAATTTCTAACCTCAATATCCCATCTGTCATTAGTATTCATTGAGGCACCTTCAAATCTTCCATACAATCCGTTTGATATATGATCTAAACCACCTGTGACTGTCCAATCTGTTATTTCTGTCCCATAAAGATTAGTTCCATCAGATACCTTGATGGTCATTTTAGCTGTCCCATATGCACCACCTGTTGTACAAATCAACTGAATCCGATCATATTTGATTCCATTCCATTCTCCATAAGTTTCCACTAAATTCATACTACCTGCATTAGTAACTTCTATAATATCTCCTGATGAATCACTTTTATCTGTTTCAAATGATAATTTCCATTCCCCTTTGTTAAGTTTATCAACCATACCTGTTCCATCAAGATTTGTAATTTGTTCTTGTATAATTTCTGCTTGTTCCCAATCTCCACTTGCTCTTTGAAGATTTACTGCTACAATATAGCAGGTTAATTTAACGAGTATTGCATCATATTCTGCTGTATCTGAACTTGGGGTATCAGAATGAATAAAACTCTTTGGAATAGGGTTAGGAAAGCGATTATCAAGCATATTATTAAGTTCCATTGAAGCTCTATATAATTGGTTGTCCATAAATGTTGTCCAATCACTACCTGCTTCTACAAGTATATCATTAGGATCAAGAGTTCCACCACCACTTGTTGTTAGAAATATTTGAACAGAATCCGTGGCTGATGAGTAATTAAATTCATAATTAGCATTAGGGTTATCTCCTACAGATGTTCCTTCTACTCCATCAAAATATAATAGAGTAATTAATCCTGTATTGTTTGCTTGATATTGATTGGTCGTATCTGTGCTTGTCCAATTATATATAGGACTTTTATTATCACTACCTACTAAATGAGGAAAATAATCTTTAAAATTTGCTTGGGTTGCATATGTAAATGTATTTGTCGCCATATTTATCTCCTATACAAAACCTAATATTTCTACTTCGGCATTAATTTTTGAGTTGCAAGATCTTGCAGAAATCTCTTTTATTGTGTTTTGTTCGTTATCTGATTCATTCACTCCACCACTATGAGCTGAATCATAATTAAGACTAACAACAAACTCTGCATTTGCAGGGCCTGTTATATCAATAGCACCTGTTTCATAGTTGATAGTACCACTTGCTTCCCCACCAATAATGTTACCTTTTGCATCATCGTAAGAAAATATAGACAAATCAGGAGATGATGTATAATTTACTTTATCATATACTACATCATCAGGAACTTTTGAGGCAACTGCACCTTCAACATTTGCTACTGCAGGAAATATACCTACACTCCAAATGTCTGTCCCACCACTTGATGAGTCTCCCAATGCTATTGCACTTGCTCTTGTTCTATTATGGGATGTAAATCTAATATCTCCACCAACTAAGCCAACTGAAACTTTTTTGTTTTTTAGGTTACCTGATGAAGCATAATATGCAGTATCCATTTGTGATTGTATAAGATTTAATACTTTACCTACTGATAAATCAGCACTATCAGTTGTAAATGATAAGTCATAAGCACTACCACCATCTGCTGTTACTGTAAATTGATATGTAGTTGAAGCAGCAAGTCCTGAATTACTTGAAGCAGTTACTCCACCTAATCCCATCTCTTGATAACCATTGGTGTAAAATTTCATTGCAAATGAGCCTTTTACAATCCCTGTAGGGTATGTTAATGACCTTCCATAACCAAATAAATTCTGTGCTGTATATCGTCCTGAAGAATTTGTGAATACTTTACCTAAAGCATTAGCATCATCATGATCTTCATTATATTTACCTTGTGTATTAAACCAAGGCAACCATACATCAGCACCACTCACATGACCTGTTGTCTGTGTATCTCCATCCAATGCTGTAGTACCAAACAAACCTCTTTCAACTTGCATTACAGTTCCAGAATCTATTGATACAACCCTCATAATTTCTATATTAGTAGCAGTAGTACCTGTAGTTGTTCCAAGCTGTATTAAATCTCCAACTCTGAATACATCTGAATCTACAACAGTCACTTGTGTTTCGGTATCTTCTACTTTTGCTCCAAGATTAGTTGCTGAATCACCATACAACTTTCCACTATTAACACCATATCCTGCTTTGTTATCAATAGTCTTAGCCATACCACCTGAAGCATCTTCTGCATATCCAACTGCCCATTGATTAGGTAATACTAAAAATTCATTAGCACCTAATAATAAATTAAGTTGTCTTGTAGTTGTAGCAGATCCAGGTCCTAAATCAACACTATTTGTTTGGTCAATATTACTATCATCTTTCCATTCTGCATATCTTAATTGAAGTTCTACACCTGTATGACTATTGTTTTTGATCGTAATAAGTTTAGCACCTTTGAGTCTTTGCCCTACACTTCCACCAATACCTGTTGTAGAAGCACCTAATGTTGCTAATGTTATAAAAGCATTAGTATTATCTACTACTTCTGTTGATCTAAATACTTGAGTATATACATCTTCCATCTTCATAAGATAATTATCTTTGCCTGTTCTAATGTTTAATTGTGCTGTTAAATTCGCCATTATTTCTCCTATCTAAAATGGTACATTACTTGTACTCTAATATTAATATCATCTGTATTTGTTTCATTTTCTACAAAACAAGCTAACACCTGCCCTGAAGTAACATCAGCACTATCTATGCCTGCTGATACTGTCTTAATTACATTTCTATCTACACTTGTCGCTTGTCCATTTGCAAGTAAAGTTCCATTACTTAAATTACCGTCACTTGTTCCTCCTGCATTAACCATTGAAAAAGAATAAAGATGAACATTAATAGTGGTATCTGTATCTGTGTCTGTTGATACTATAAATCTTACTCCATCAATAGTTATGTTAGCAGGAACATAGAAAAGCATATTAACAAGTTCATCTGTTGTTGTTCCTGCATCAAGTGTTGTATCAGGGTCTGTTCCTGTTCCATTATCTTTTTCAGCAACATGACCTGCAAAAGAATTGCCACCACAAGGAACAAAATAATGCCTACCTGCAACAGGAACTAATCTATAAGCCGTAAATTCTAAAAGTTGAGTATTAGCATAAGTTTGAGTTGCATTTACTTTAACACAACTATTAGTAGTATCTACTGATAATATAGTATTATTTGAAGTATCTCTAACTCTAAATGTAGTAGTAGTATTGTCATTTTGTGGCTGAACACCAAAACTATCATCACTTATATTTACACAGGTAGATGTTCCCTCCCCATCTTCAATTTGAGATGTGACTGTAGTAACACCATCTGTTTCATTTGCTACTTTTAATAAACTTTTATATGTTGAGCTTGGACTTTTTCCTGCTAAACTTCCCATTTATTCTCCTATATAATATTCTAATACTAATGACCAAACTAAATCATTAACTGCTGCTTCAGGTGTTACTGATATTGCGAGTATATCCCCTGCTACAAATTCACTAATGCTTGTAAAATCAAATGTATAAGCAGTATCATCAGCAGCCATTTCAACTTCTATATCTTCTGTTGATGTTGAATTAGGAACTTCTGTATCTGTTTCACTTTTATGAAAACCTGCTGTTGTAGTTAATGCTGCTGCTTCACTTCTTAATACTAACTTTTTAACCCTGCCATCATAAGGAGAAACAAATGCTATACTCTCATTATTTCCTGTAGGTGTGGTAAGCTCTCGATTCCCACCTACAAGTGGAAGGTACATTTTGGATGTACCTGTATTGTAAGCACCACCATTTATAATATGTAAGGTCGGTTGTTTAAGTATAGATCCTGTTACCTCTAAATCTCCTCTTACTAATAATTTACCATTTGTAGATTCATCAGGTAAGGGTGAAGAAAGTTCTAAAATAGAACTCTCCCCACCTACCTTAATAGGCTTTAAATTGTTATCTAATGGTTGTTCGTCCCCTAAAGTAAGTGCATTTTTCCTGATTTTAGGATCATCATACTGATGCAATCCTCTAATTTTAGAAAGAGTCCTTTTCTTTATTAGATTTGAGCCACTAAATGAACTATAAGCCATACGAGAATCCCTACCTTCTCTTTTTCATTTTAGTTTTTTTCTTAGGTCTGCCTTTTTTCTTTCCGTATGTACCTTTTCCGTAAGGCATTATTTACCTACTAACTTTTTAATACCACCCCACAACATATCAACTAATATATCGTCATACTTTGTTGGGCTTAATTTTACTGCTTTTTCTGCTACAAAGAATATTGCAAGTGCAAGTTCCCAATTATTTGTAAGCCATTCCATTATTAAAACTCCCTTCTTATTTTGTTGTATAAATAAATTATCCACATTATTCCAATCGTTAAACTAACTATATCAGGCAATAAATTCCAAAAATCTATCGCCACTACTCCAAAACTACCTGCTGTTGTCTTTAAACTATCTAACATTAATTTTCTCCTAACTTTTTTATTTTCTCACTCATCTCCCTTGCTCTATTGGGTGTTTGTTCTGCCCATCGGCTGTCGAGCATCTCAACTGAAGCCTCGTTCCATTTTTTGTCTTGTAAATATGCTATTGTTTTCTTAAAACAAGAAAAGCCATAAACACCCATTTGGTAGCACATTTCAATAACCACATTCTTCACTTCAGGAGGCATATATTTATACCATTGAAACTTAGATTCAATTCTGCTGATCAATATCTTCAGCTTCCTATCCAAGATTATATCGCATAAATCTTCTTCTAACTCTAAATCTTTTATTGCAAAGCCATATCCAATAGTGTCTATACCTAAACTATCTTTATAGACATTTTTAACATAGCCTTCGTTCTGTTTAATACTTTTAATTAAATCGTTCATAGTTTGAGGGTAGGCAACAAGGAAGACATCGTAGTTGAGTGAGCATGGAAAAACAACAATCCTACCCTCAAAAATATATAATTACTCATCTTTTTTCCTGTTTTTTCTAAATATCTTGTTAAAGTTTTCCGAATACTTTTTGTCACCATTAGGTATTCTTAACCAATCTCCTTTTCCTGATCCTGTGAGATCTCCCTTTTTTCTGATTGGTCTGCTGTTACCTGTTATTGAATTAATCATTTCTTTTTAGTTGTTTTCTTTGTAGTGGCTTTCTTGAAAAGTGTCCAATCTTTTCTACCTGATATTCTTTCCCATCTGCCTGAGCTAACTAAAGCATCAACTGTTGAGGTGTCGTGATCTTTATATTCTCTCACTGCACCATTTAAGTTTTTTAAATAAATCATATTATCTCCAATTTAGTAAAGGGGAGCATAACACTCCCCTTTATTATTTATTGCTTATCGCTTATTAAGGATTAGCAAGATTTACACCTCTAATATCGCCTGATTCGTCTATTAGTTTAGATCCATAGATCATATCAGCCACGACTTTTGTTCCTAAGAACTCAACATCGTATTGAGATTGAACTCTAACATCTTGTTGTGCAGCGAACACACAAGCATTAGATGGATAACAAGCACCAACAACTGTTCCATCAGTTCCTGATGTAGATATAGCACGAGAATAAAAAACATCCATACCATATATAAGTCCAACTGCACCTGTTTTAAGTTCAGTACCATTACCACCGATTGCATCTTGTCTTATAAAATAAGAAGCAATACCTGATGATGGATTCATTATATCAGCCATAATTGTTGAATTTACAGCAAGCGAACAATCATTAGGATCTAAATCATTACCATATAAGTTTGCCAATAAAGATTCTAAATCTGCTACTGCTAATGTATTATCTGCTGCAAGATCTTGACTTGTTTGAAAGCCATCAAGCTCTGCCCATAAATCAGTTTCTACACCACGAGCAAGACTTTCTCCCATCATTTGAGTATATTTAGTCAATAATTCAGAGTTTGCTTGAATTGTTGCAATGTCCTCAAATATGTTAGCAAGATATTTGTGTTTATTTATTGCTAAATCAACTTTACCTTCTGTTCCTGCTATTGAAAATGTTACTGCAGTTGAAGCTGCCTTATCGTTTGTTCCGTCCATTTGTATTTTAGGGATATGAACTGTGTCCCCTGCCTCTCCTACTAAAGCACTATAATCGTCAACTGAGTTTTTTAATTTCAGTTTTCTTTCATAAAACTTAAAGATAGGCTCTGACCATAATTCAGGTATAAAATTAGCACCTGTGGTTGTATCTAAATAAGCCATTAGATAACTCCTATTCCGTTAATCCCTCTATCAACTGCCGAAGCCTTCAAGTAGGGTTATGTTATTAAAAATCTATTTTTTGTTTGTATAAGACTTTAGGATAGATCCCCAATTATCTCTTTTTTCTTGAGGAGTCATTTTAGTCCAATCTGTAATTTTCTGCCCACTTGCATCTCTTACAGGAGGTGTAGTGGTAGTATTAGCAGATTGAGGCTTCTGCACTTTTGACAAATGTTTCCTTAACTGATCATTACTTAAAGATCCATAAACTTCTTTGTCATGATCATCTAAATTAGATAATAAGTCTTCTCTCTCTTTTGCTTCTTTTTCAGCATAAACATTTAGCTTTTCTTCGTGTGATTGCAGTTTAGTAGTAAGTTCGGCATTTAATTCTTTATATTTGCCTTGCTCCTCCATTGCTTTCACACGATTTTCTTCTTGTTTTGTCTGAAACTCTTTTAATTTGGCTTCTAAATCTTTATTTTTTTTAGTTACCTCATTAAAACGAGCATAAGGAATTGACTCAACAGTATTAGTATCGTTGCCTGTTGTATCAACGGAAACATTTTCGTCTGTTTGGACGGAATCGGTTTTTACACCTTGATTGTTGGTGGATGGATTTTCTTCATTATTTTTCATAATTCTTCCTTGTAGTTTATTAAGAGTTACTTTTTATTTCAAGTTTTTATTTTAATAAAACTTCTTTTATTGCTTCTTCAACTGCCTCATATACTGCATTAAGGACTTTTTCTTCTGTCTTTTCATTAATGAAAGGAACATCTATTTTGTCATTAAGTTTATCTATGATTTTTTGTTTGGTTTCATCATTAAATAAATATCCTGCTATTAGTGTTTTTATATCCACTTATTTCTCCTTTATTTGTTTTTCAAGTTTTAATATTCTTTTTTGTAGTTTCTTTACTTTTTTATCTAAATCGTTATCATCAAACACATAATTCATTATTAGATCCAATTTAAAATGTTTAACTAATTGAGTTGCGATTGTATTTATAAGAATTTTAGGTATTATCATTCTATCTCCATTTTTCTGTTAATCTCTTTGCTACAAAAAATACAATAATAACAAAAACAACACTTGCTATATCTAATAAATGATTACCACTATCACTTTCAATAGATCCTATAGGTGTTTCTATTTTAAGTTTTTTAGGCTCATTCATCGTTCATCCCACCTTTTTCCATAATTCTTAGGAATTTATCACGAAGACCATTACCACTCAATCGTGCTATAATTTCTACCTGTGCCTTGAATATACCATTTAACTTCTTTTGTTCCATCTGTACTAATTTCTGCTGATCTATCAGCTTAATAATAATACCTTCCAACCTCTTGAAGTCTTGGTCTAACTCTGTCATCAGGGTTTCTTGAATGAATCTGTTTTGCCTCCATATAAAGAATCCGAATGCTATTGTCATTGCAACAGGTATTCCAAATTGTTCCAGCACTGCTAAAATATCCATTATTTATTCCCATCTATAAGTTCTCCTTGTACTACTGCTTTTCCTTTTATTATTTGTACTACATCTGTAGTAAAATGCCCTTTATCAAAGAAGTCCACTATTGCAAAAGCATGACTCCAATTATGCTCTCTACCCCCTAACCAAGCATTACTTTCTTTTGACATATCTTTTAAACAACCAAGACTAATAGCACTAACCTGTCCACCTAACATAGTAGCTGAGTGCATTTGAACATCGTGTGTATGTCCGTATATTATATTACAACCTAATTTCCTTAAATGATTAGCTGCATGATATTGTCCACCATAAAAGTTTCCATGATGGAAGTATAATTTACCTATCTTTAAAAATTTACTATTATGGTAGAATTTATACCCTCTATCTTTTAATTGTAGTGCTATTTCTGTTTTATACTCTGGGAGATATGGGTGTTCTTCTACAAACTGATCAAGCCATAACTCATGATTACCTTGAACAAAATATCTTTCCTTACAATCTACCTTATCAAGTGAATAATCTATAATATCCATACATTTGTTTACTTCTTTGAGTTCTTTGTCCATATCAGGTTGTATGTACTCTAATGGAGGTTTTTTCCTTCTTTTCCATTTCCAATGACTAAATGCTTCTCCTTCTATTGTATCTCCAAGATCTACATATATAGATGGTTTGACAATCTCTATTGCTTTACATACTACTCTAATAGCACTCATATCTGCTAATGGAAAATGCTTATCAGGGGTAACGATTGCTCTTTTTATCATTTTCTTCCTTCCGTTGCTTTTTTGTATTTGATTGGTTGTTCCAAATTCTCCCCCTGATATTGAATTGGAACTAATTGACAATTACAATTTGTACCACATACACTAAACTCACTCTTAGGCAATCCAATGGTACTAAAATAACTAATATCTCCTGTTAATCCATGTCTTGGCTTACAATCAGGACAAATGTTCCTACCAACAGTTATCCATTTGTATTCTTTGTAGTTTTTTTGTCTAAACTTTTTTACTGAAGCAATATTACCTGCTTCTTCTATTGCATTCTTGGATATTCTTTTGACACCATTTCTAAGTTGCCCAAATATCCTACCCCCTGTAATAAGATCTGCAATTAATACTTTTCTAACCTCTGTTGTGCTCATTCCTGACAACCTCATTGAATTAATCCTTGATAATAAAGCTGCAGTAACAATTAATGACAAATCATCAAATTGTTTAGATATTTTCACCCCTAATTCGTCATAAGTGTTCATAGTCTTGCAAATAATTTAACTAATTTCTTTTTCAGTAATCTTTCTACTTTTCTTTCAGTTTGTGGATATATATCAAAAAACTCTCTTGTTGGTAAATCTCCTGCACCTGATTCGTGATATTGTGCAATCTTCTCTCTCTTTTTAGCCAGGCTCACTATAGCTTTCCCTTTTTTCTTTTTAACAGGGGGTAATCTTCTCATAGTACCTGTAGCTATAAGTGGTTTGGTTGGTTGTCCTTTTTTCCTTTTTTGTCTTGCTGTGGAGGCTTTTACTTTTTTAATTGCACCTTTTGGACCTCTTGAAGTGTCTAATCCTGACTTAATATCTTTAACATTGATTTGTGCAGCTTCAAATAATACTTCATCAATCAACTTGTTTATGTTTTGCTTAAAATCTATTTCATCTTTAATTTTTCTAAACTTTGATTCCAATGCTATTTATTATCCTATCTGCTTTTAATTCGCCTGCTTGTATTGCCTGTATTAATTCATCATTAAGTGATTCAAAGAATTGTTTTGATAATTCTTCCATATATTGTTCAGGGTTAGCAAGTAGCCGATCTATGTCTACTGCTTCTAATAACTGATCAATATCAGTATCTATTTTTTCTTCAATATCAGTTATTTTATTGAGGTAAGTTGTTAGTGTTTTCGCCATTTGTTCTATTTAGTTTAAAGATATTATCAGTTGTGTCTATTTCTTGTTTCTTTTCTTCTAAATAATCTATTGCTGACTGTCTATCAGGGAACTTATCAGGATCTTGAGCCATTAAATAATCGTATCTATCTGCTATACCATGTTTAAACTTCCAATCCCATTCTTCTCTCTCTCTTTCAAAATCAGGAAAGTTTACCTCTGTATAATCAACACTCATAGTATCTGATAGCTTTGCTTTTGTTTCTGTTTCAAGTATTTGTTTTTCTATGGTGTATATTTCTTTTTCCATTCTTCTCCACTTTTCTACCTCATCTTCTCTTGCTTCAAGTAGTTCTAAATTCTCTATCTTCAATGCTACACCTGATTTACTTCCTGATAAACCAAAATCAAAGTTTAGATTGTTGTTAAATGATATTGTTTTTAGTTGAAACTCTATGCCCTCTTTTATATCATTAATGCTTGTATTTGAGGATATATTACTCATTGTTCCTTCATCTACTACAACAACTTTATTAAGCCCTAATTGTATATTATTAGCATCTACCCTGCCTTCAATAACAAATTGTCCACCTGCTGTTCTGATATGATGTTGTAGCATAGTCATAGCAAGATCTATTTGTTTATTACCCAATGATATATCCATTGCTCCTTCATTCCAAAACTCATCTACCATGTGTGTTGGCTGTATGAATACAAAAGGTAATACTCCATAAGGATTTATATTATCTTCATTTACTTTTATTATAGTACCTGAGCTATCAAACATATAATGATGTTCTGCACTCCAATAAACAAATATGTCTTCTTCTGTGTTTCTCCAATCACCTACTGCTTTATTAAGTGGGTATGTTATACCAATAGGTTTAAGTGGGTTGTATGGATCCATTATAGGAACAAAATTAATAATAGGGTGGTAAACAAATTTATTGTCCTCCCAACATATATGAACAGCCATTGTGCCTAATAGGTTATGTATTCTTTCTAAATTTTTTAATTTCCAATCTTTGTCTTGTGTTAGATCATAGTATACTTCATTCTCTACATCTCTGATTGGAGGGTTTTTATACACAAGTGATATGCGATTAATTAGTTTTTTGGTAAGATTTACATTGTATATAGGTATCTCTTGTTGGAGTGTTCCTGAGAAATATTGATCTATATATTTAGCAGTATTATTGTAAGTATAATAATCAAGTGCCTCATCTCTTATATCAAATATCTTACTCTGATTTTCCCATTTTAATTGTCTGATTGACTCTTTAACTATGTCGGTTGCATTTGAATATACTATCATTCCCTCTCCTATGCCATATAAGTTTTGGTTAATGGTTTCTTAACAGGAAATTCATAATCAATCGCATAACGGAAAGCATCTGTTAGGTGTGTCCTCTCGGAATTGGATTTGTCTATATCTCGTGTACCCTCTTTTAATACTACCTGTTCCAAATCCTTAATAAACTCCTTTGCTTTCGGATCTACTATTGTAAACTCCATTGCCTTATTTACTGCATTTACACTATCTGTTACAAGAGGGGCTTTCTTCTTCACCCTCAAACCAAATCCCTGCTGTCGTAGAATATCGTGATCAGACATTAATGCTGATGTATGTCTATTCTTTCCTGCAGGATCAGGATAACATATATAGTGTCCTGTTGTATCAACCACTTTTTTGGGTTGTAATAGGTTAGGATTCTCGTATGGATATTTTTCTTTTATTAGTTTAGCAATTCGTTCAGTCATTAATTCATAGCCTCCACTATGACTTAATTGTATCTCATCAAACACTCTGATCTTTGGTTTGTCTTTATATATCTGAAACAAGACACAACTGATTGGATCTACATTGAAATCCATTGCTATTCTAATAGGTAGGGAACTATTATAAGAAACTTGTTCTACATTTTTATCTCTATCAAAAGCATAATAACAAGTTCCGTATTGTAAGTTTACAAAGTGTCCATGAATATAACTACTTATTAATTTGTCGTCATAGTTTTCATATAAGGAATCTATGAAGTCCTGTGGTAGGAAAGTGTTATCGGTTGTCTTGCCTTGTACAAGAGAATAGCCATTTTTAGGTTTATCTTTCCATAAATCATACACAAAATTAAATCCTTCAGGTGTTGTGGTTATCCAACCTGACAAATGACTGCCATCTCTTAATCGTGACAATCCCATCTTCCAAGCCTTGTCATCTTTAAGTAGTGCTGCCTCATCTATACCAAAACCTGCTAAATTAAGCCCTGCCCATCTTCTAAAGTTTTCTGCAGATCTCAATATGATGTTAGAATACCCATTCTTCCATATGATTGTATATTTCATTTCAGATGCTCTATATTTGTAGGGAAACTTTAGTTCTTCTAACATATCTTCAAGTGTTGGTTGTAATACATCTCTGATCATGGGAAATGTAGGCTCTGCTAATAGGATTGTTTTCTGTGGGTTTCTACCTGCTTCAAGGATTGCTTTTAATACAAATGCTACTGTCTTTCCACTACCATACCCTGCTACAAGTGCAGGATACTTTGCTTTACTTCTTATAAACTTGTTTTGATGTGCAAATACCTTATATGACTTCAATATCAAAGCCTTCTACTAACTCATCCTCTAATACCATTGGGTTTTCTGATTGTCCTAATACTTGCTTACCAAGCCATATAAGCATAGTAACATTACCTTTTTTAGCTATATGATATTGCCACTTTCTTAAATTAGTTTTTCCGACTGCCCTCCCTTTTGTAAGAAATTCGGAATAACTCTTGCGAATTAAGGATTCATCACACCCATAAAATTGTGCTATTTCAGTATTAGTACAGCCAAACTCAGCTAATTCTTGTACCTTTTCAGGAGGTATATCATATTTTTTTGGACGAGCCATTTCTTCCTTTTATTAAAAATTTACTTAAATAGTATAATGCTATCTCATATGGATTGACTTGGTGTTTAATACTATACATCTTCTTTCCTAAATTATGATACTCTGTATGACAAGGTCTACATACAGGTATCGCTGTGAAGTGTCGTCTCAATGGTTTCTTTCTGTCCCTACCCATACCTATCTGATCTATGTGGTGTGGCTCTATGTGAGTATGCTTATAACACAAACTACAATGCTCTTGTTCTCGTAAGTATTGCAGATATTTGTGTGTTTCTTCCATTAATATCTAATTATATAAGTTTTGTTGTGATACTTTTTTAATAATGGTCTTTCTTTATTTAGGATTTGTTTTACTCGTAGATCTAAATATTTTGGAGAATCATCCCATATAAATTGTTCGTCAATTAGTGCATCTATTAATTGTTTACACCCTCCTACCAAATTATCAAAATCTAAATATCGTTTTCTGTAACTTACTATCTCTAATGTAAATTTTGTCGGCTCTTTTATTAGTTCTTTGTAATGTGGTTTTGTTCTCATCTGATTTCTGATCAGAAGTGCATATTCTTGCTTGAGCCTTCGTTTTGTTGCCCAATGTAATCTGTCTAAAACATTTCTTGATTTTACTATTATGTCTAAAATCATAGTTTGTCCTTATCCGTAGATTACTATATATTATACCACAATTACAATATTGTTGTTAAAATTAATACTCTTTAAATTGAAATATGAAAAAGTTAAACAATGAAGAATTAATAGAATTAATAGCAAGAAATGTCCTGAATATTCTCAAACGATTAGAACAAATAGAGATGACAACTCAAAATAATGAAGATGTTTTGGGGTTTCTTGAAGATATATTCAACCCCCCTAAAGATATAGTTCAATCAGAAGATGAGGTAGTAGCCTTCTCTAAAGAGTTATACAGGCAAATATGTGATTATTGTGGTAAAGATGGTGTGCATTTTATGGGTATAGCTTAACTCCAATTTTTAACGACTTGCTCTAATCTGTCTATTTGATTAATATCTTCTTGTATTTTAGCTTCATGCTTCTCTGCTTTGTTTTTATCAAGAAATCTTTTACCATCTGATGTTATCCAAACTTGTGCTAATTCATGTGAGATCATTAAAATAACCTTTCTTGTTTTGTTTCTTCAGCAAATCTTTCTTTAGCAGCATTTAGATATTCCTCATCTATCTCTACTCCAATTAAATTATAATTATGGTTATGACAAGCGATTGCTATGCTTCCACTTCCTAAATGAGTGTCTAAAATTTTATCTCCCTCTTTTGCATATATGCTTAAAAGCCATTCATATAATTCTATAGGTTTTTGTGTAGGGTGTATTTTACCACCTCTCCTATTATCATACCTAAATAGTTTTGCGACCGTATCAAATGATGTCCAAGCCATTTCCCAAGCACTAAAATTAGGAAAAGGTTGCTTTTTATCCCAACAAATTATTCCTCTTGTAGGAGGTAAATCAAAATAATTACCCCCCCATATAATTTGGTTTTTGCTTACTCTGAATAGTTCGTCAAAATATTCTTTATTAGGAGCAATATCCCAACCCTTTTTATACATTTCTTGTATTTTTCTATTTTTTAATTTACCAGCACCTTGTGTGCTTCTACTTGGTAACCCATAAGGTGGATCTACAATAGCCAAATCAAAGTGGTTATCTTCATACTTTTTCATCACATTCATACAATCATCTAAAATTAAATCAATCATTTAATCTCCTATATAAATAAATTAAGTTGTTGTAATCGTCTTTCTGCTATTTCTATATATTCAGGATTTAGATCAATACCTACATAGTTTCTTTGTTGATTTCTTGCTGCTAAACCTGTAGTTCCACTTCCCATAAATGGATCTAACACTATTCCACCTTCAGGACACCCTGCTTTTATACAATAAGTAGGTAACTCTATTGGAAATGTAGCAAAATGTGCTTCTTTATATGGTTTAGTTGTTATAGTCCATACACTTCTTTTGTTAGCACCTTTTTCTATGCTTCCTGTTGCTTTAAAATTACCATTTGATTTAGCACCACCATTTGCTCTTGTTGTTCCTACTTGTTTATCTATATTTTGTTTTAATCTACCTATTGATGATTCTGCTAATGGCTCTCTTATAGCATCTATATCATAAAAGTATTTAGGAGCTTTAGTTAGCAAGAATATATACTCGTGTGATTTAGTGCATCTATCTTGCACACTTTCAGGCATAGGATTAGGTTTGTGCCATATTATATCTTGCCTTAAATACCAACCATCTGCTTGTAATGCAAATGCAACCTTCC
>VTLG01012933.1_pt1 | contig 33185 bp, 54 predicted proteins | sample 4694571 | NCBI WGS metagenome assembly VTLG01 (sample SAMN12604809, study PRJNA352737) | marine metagenome | biome: ENVO:00000447; feature: ENVO:00000209|ENVO:00000569|ENVO:01000036; material: ENVO:00002151; isolation source: viral sequences binned using virsorter ...
TATTATGGGGTGTATTCTCTATCTCTATATCAGAGACAACATCAGCTATTTTTTTATCTATATTCATATATAGGTATCCCAATCAAATTGACGCTTATATATATTAATTAAATTTTGATACTCGTTCCCCAAATCAGTTACAATTTTTAAAGCATCATCTCGTTCTTGATTTTTTATTGTACCTACTCCCTCGCTATAAGCTATTTTATGATACTTTTTAATAATCTCATCTATAGCCATTATATCAGACAACGCTTTTTGCACTCTTGTATGTTCTTTGTTATTCTGTAACCAAAATAGAAAATCTCCATCATTTGGAAATCTTGCTAGTATTCCACCTTCAACGCTACCATCCTCTGGAATAGGAACACGCATATTAGGATCTATGCTTGGTCTTATTTCATTCCCCCTTAAGGCCCATGCAGGGTAAGCAACACCTCGTCCGTCCTCACGATCTCTGAGCCTTTTTTCAAATTCTGTATAATCCCCAGGAGGGAGGGGCCATGAGTGAAGTTCGTTAGGCGAAAAAAAATTTTTCTCAACCTTAGTCTGTGCTGGAGGATTCCTCTTTAGGAATTCTTTCCCCTCTGGAGTTTGATAATATAATTTCGCCATCAGTATTCCTCTTTAACAAACTTCTTTGTGGCTTCCCTATGAGAATCAATGACTTCTGCTTTACCATAATTAGGTCTAGGGGCGGTTACTACACCATCTTTCCCTACACGTTTGATATGCCCTTTATGATGACCTGCTTTATCTTTTTTCATTTGCAAGATCCTTTATGTTTTTTAGATTTAGGCCCAGCCATAATAATGGCAATAGTCGTTTTTTTATTCCTAGGTTTAGTACCCTTCTTTTTTTGTTTAGGCATAATCACCTCTTCTTTTTAACTTTCTTTTTACGTTTTTTAGAAAGCTCTTTTCTAGCAGCTTTATAACCCTCTGGCGTATAAGGATAATGTTTATTACCAACTCTTGGCATATTACCCCCTAACTACAAAGATAAGCCCCACCTATCCAACCGAATAGATGAATCATTAAAATAAAAAACCAATGCATACTATACATTAATCACCTGAGTTAGGGTCAGGGGGCAAAGCCCCCATCACCATTTAAAATTAGGAAGTTGAAAGATTCCTGATTGATCCACTTGACGCTTCATGTAGTGCTTCAAGTGTCCATTCCATTTCACACATTCCCTTACGAGAACTACCAGCTTTACTCAATTCCACTGCTTTAACAGGTCGAAGCATAGCAATTTTCCATTTGGATTTTTCCAAACAACTAACATTACCTGCGACATGATGCCTGTCAAGGACTACCTTTTGAAGACCAAAATCAGATTCGTAAACATCAATAGAAGCAATCAATCGCTTATTACTTGCTTCGATATTACGAGTTTGACTTGCAGTAAAACCGCTGATCTTACGTTTTTGGAAACCAGCACAATAAGATACGTCAGGATTTCCGCCAGCCTCATATACATCCTGAAGAAGATCATTATAGATCGCTTCAGTTAAAGCACGAGGTGATCCAGCGGTACTAGTATTAGTAGCAATAAAAGCATCAACGCCCTTAACTTCACGAGCAGTAGATGCATCACCAGCATTACCAGTTCCATTTACAATTGAATACTCAACATCACGGGCAATTTCTTTTAACGCTTTGCTGAGTTGGTATGAATACTCTGAACCGCTTACGCCAGCTTTGTCAATGACTTCCATTGTGTCAGAGACTTGCCATACTTTACGGTTAATCTGAGTATGATTTGAAACACGGGTTCGTGCTGTCATCGTTCCAGCGGAAGCATCACTACCTTCCACTACGTTCCCTTGAGCAGCACTTGCCAAAGAATCTTGCAACCATTCATGCGTGGTTGCAACCGCTTTGCCTTTACCAAAACCACTAAGCATAGGGGTTTCAGTAGGTGTAATATTAACAATGATATTTAGGAGGTCTTCCCTATTACCATTCGCATTATTATAAGATACAAAAGTAGCCATTCATTACCTCGTGGGTTATTGGCCTCTATATCCCTCCACTAGTCCCATAGCCAAAGCTGCTGCCCCACCGTCAACCTCACCAGCCCTTACGCCATTCATAAGTCTACTCCTGACGCTTTGGTCTGATGGTGGCCCACTAGGAGCATTATCAGACGCAATAGGTGGAATATTTCGGCTTTGAGAAACATTTCCAGAATTGATTTGACCAATTTGTTCCCTTAAATTAGCGTTATCAACTCTAGCCAATTGAGCATCAGTAAGATGAGCAGCTAATAAAATATCTTGAGGATTTTCCCTATAGTTAGGGATCATACGCTCCATCATAGGATATACCTGAGTTTGAAACATTTTATACCCTTCAGATTCAGTATCATTCAGCCAAGGATACTCTTTAGTTGCTAACGCATCGTTTTGTTTTCTGAGATCCTTGACTTGAACATTATAGCTATCCATATCTTGGTTAGCTCGTTGAGCATTATCTCTTTCACGATAAAGCTCCTGAACCCTAATCCCTTTAAGGTTTGAATCCGCTGGAGTCATTGTTTCTACGTTAGTCTGCAAATCCTGTTTGATCTGCATGATTTCACGATCAATGTCTTCAGATGTCCTTATCGGGGTATCAGGCTTCTTTGGCATATCACGTTCAAATTGAGCGAGAATACCCTGCAATCTATTAATCTCTGCTTCCTTACCTTCAAGCTCTTCAGCGTGTTTCCTCTTGATCCCCGTGATTCGCTTCGACATACCATCTGTCAATTGCTCCTCTTGTTGTACTGGGGCATCACCCAAAACGCCTTCTGGGGTAATATCTGGCTTTGGCTCCGATTCTTGTGACCAATCCAACTCCGAATTGACGACATCATCGCCATAAGGAGCTACCGTGGGGTCTTCGGCCTGATTATTTATCAGGTACTCCGCTGCCTGATCAATTGGACTTTGCGACACGTTATCCGTGGGTGACGACTCCACAACCGTTTCTTGGTTAGATACTGTCTTAGCTGGACTCGGTGTCTGTGGTGCTACATTTTCTTCTGCCATGATAAAGCTCCTCTGCCGTAAAGTGGCGAACTATAAAGTTATTAAACTGCCGTAGGTGGCGATCCTTCTAACATGAACCTAGTTTACGGGATGTTGGATGTAATGGATGTCCCAATGAAATCTGCCCACCCCAGTTTTTATATCTATCCATATAAACAATCTTTTTTAAAACCTTTATCTCCGACTGTTTTCCTATAAAATCTTCATAAGATGTTAGATTATCATACTCCATATAAGTTTTAATTATAATCTCCTCTAACTTCCTTTTAGTATTTTTCCAGTCATCACTCTCCAATTCCCTCATGAGATCTTTAAAGAATTTTTCTTTATCAACATTATCAAGCATCTTCACCATTGGATTATGATTTGCCATCTATGCTACTCCTTTTTGTGGCATCTGGGCCACATTACTAGCCTGTTGAGGTTGCTGACCAGCACCAAGTTGCTGTACCAACGCCTGTGCCATTTCAGGATTTTCCTGTGCCATAGCAATGATAACCTCATTAATTGGCTTCACTATTTCTTCAACATTTTTGGTTCCCATTTTTTCTAGGAACTCCCTTAACAATGGAGTGGCGTTAATAAACATTGGGCCAAATTGACCAGCTAATTGTAGTTTTTCACGCATCTCCTGTAGAGCAATTAACCGATTTGAGTTAATACTATTTGCTGAGATTTCAATATCATAACGTCCTTGAATTGCTTTAGCACTTAAAGTTTTAAAACTTTCCGTAGCCCCTTCAACAACACGGTAAAATATCTCATCATTGCCGAATTGTTGCATCAATCCAAAGGTTTGCCTGACGGCCTCGTTCACTCCATTCTGGATATTCTTAAAGATATGCTCCAATCTTTGAGCCTCTTCTTGGGCAACGGTCATAATGCCAGTTGCAGTCCTGTTTGCCAACTGAGGATTAGAAGAACCTATCTGGATATCGGTAATACCCAAGCGATCTTGAATCATTCTCCTGATTAATTCTTCTTCTCTGAACGCACTAAACTTAACATCAGGAGTATTCAGGACACCAATTTCATTGTTTCTCGCTGGGAATACACCCCCAGGCATTATCCTATGTTCATCAGGATCAACATCAGAGGCAGGATCAACCCACAGCATCACAGCATTAGTAATCGTGCCGTTGTCTATTCGCTGGTTATGCAGATCATTTAGTTCAAGCTGTAGATCATATATAATTTCTGGTACACCTTGAGCCTCGAACCTGCCTTCCATTGGGAACGGCTTGATTTCGGCAAAAGGTCTCTTCCCGTGCAAGTAGGGGTTCTCCATGACTGATAGCAAAATCCGCTGGTCTGAGGCATAGGTAGCAATGATATCTTCCATAAACCCATCATTATCAATATCATACTTGCCATGCCATTCTATAATCTCTATCTCTGATCCTAATTTATCGTAAGAACCATAGCCTTCGCCCTGCATACCTTCATCTATTTCTTGGATATATTCTAATCTACTACCCCCTGGGTCTGCCTTATAGTCGTCAGGACTATAGCCAGCTTCAACCAATTCAACATTCTTGTATATCCCAGCTTTAGCACGTTTCCTTAAGTCATCTAAAGTTAACCTAAATCTATGTGCAACAAACCTAGCGGATTGGATATCTTTTGCTCTAGGGGAAACAATAAAATCTTCAATAGGGATAAATACCCAGTCTGGATTATCATAGATAACTTCCTGCCGTTTGAGTTCGACAGTATCCTTGCTTTCCCAATCATACCCATCCCTAATCTGAATCAACTGGCTCAAAAGAATTAGCTCATCCTTATCGGCTACTTTTCTGTCAGCACGATCTTGAACGGTTGCTAATTCTTCTAATATTTGTTCTAAAGTTAGATGTCTTGTAAAGACTTGTTCTGTTTGTCTCCAAAGAATCTTGATTGTTCCACGACCATAAATCAAAGCATCTTTAATCCAGTCTTGAACTAACGGATAAACATCCATCCGCTTACTCATAACAAAATGCATCATATGCTCTATGTCACGGGCCAGTTCGTAGTCTGGCTTACCTTCCGAATCTTTCTTTGGAGCCGAAGCCCCTTTAACCATAACGGCAGGTTGTATTGAAAAAATAGGATTCATTAACCTAGCCAACATTGTGTCAACAATAGTTGCTGTAATTGGAACCCATAGATTGGAACAACCTTCCCACGGGAATGTCTTCTCATCAACACGCCCACGGTACGCTTTGTACCATTTCTCTAAATCTGCTTGCCAAGTAGAACGCAAAGATAAAGCAGTTTCTACTTCAACAAGCATATGTTCGACAAGCTTGTCTTCATCTATTTTAGGCGTGATAGGGTCTGCGGTTTTTCCCTCTGGCTTTAAATTAGGATCTTTTTTAGTGTCGTCAGATGGAATACCTACCGCCCTTTGATTACGACTATATTCTTCACTCATATTGTGCTTTACCCTTTATGGTTAAAAAAAACTTTAATACTCTTAGAATCAAATTCTTCCAATGAATGAATCCAAGACACTACAAAGTGGCTTAACACATATAGTATCACAGATGCAAGTAAAAAAATATAGATAATGATTTCCATTATTTTCCCCCATATTTATTTTTATAATCTTCCCGTTGAGGATCTAGATCCTCACACTCAATATGACCACAGTTTTGACAAGTATACATCTCCCATGCCAACCCATATTCCAAATAAGTTCTACCATCAACGTCTGCGGATCTGCACTTAGTACATTGGATTTGCCCATCTTCACCATGAATCATTCATACTCCAAAATATATATTGAACTCGACATATATATATATTATAATATATATATAAAGAGAGATAGAGATAGAGAAGAAAAAAAAATTATTGTTGATTGTCTGTATCGTTTGCACCCACGCTAAATTCGTCATTACTTTGTTTATAATGTCCCATTCTTTTCTTTTCTTCATATAAAAAAATACAAAACACACTATAGTTTACTATATCTTGCAGGGTATCCATAATACCTTCATCCTTGACGGTAAATTCCTCTGATTTCATAAATCCAAGTACCCTGCAAAATTTATCGCTTAATCTAATTATTACACCCTTCCAAGCGTCTATACCACCATTCTCACACATTCTTAGGTTCCAGAGAGGATCGTCTTCTTTACCATAATCTTTATTTTTTCTCATAGTTAAATCTTTGCATCGTTTTACGATCTCATCATAATCACTCTCTCTAAACATAATACTCCCTTTAGGCTCTAGTTTATAAGGTGCTTCTGTATAATCCATAAGAATCAATCACCAAATAAAATGTGTATAAAAGCGTTAAGCCAATAGATTTTCTAGCTAACGCACCAGATAATAATAGTACTCCACCAATTAAAAAAACGCTGAAAACCGTGCCTAGCGTAGGATTTGGAGTGGTCGTTACTAAAATAATTCCACCCGAAATATTAAACCCTATGCCGAATATCTCTAATATAAAGCGATATCCATGTAATTTCCAATCCGTAGATATGAAGTTTATTATATAATTCATACATCTAATAATTCCACAGATTTAATGATCGGTACAGGTATTCGTAATGTTCCCTCTATACAATCATCTGAGTCCTTTGTAGCCTTACTTCTAGCTATAATCAAGTACTTTGTACTACAACTTAAAAACATTCCATAACTTTCGATTTCAGCGTCTTCTAGTAGCTTAATATCAGCTTCCGCCATCCACGCTTCATCAGCGGTAGCATCGTTCCATACCACCCTAACAACATCGAACTTATTGAATTTAAACTTCTTAGACATTCAGCAACTCCTTTGTTAAACGAACATTATACTCCCGAAAAAACGCTTTTTCCAAAAAAAACGGAATATTTTTCTGAGAAGGAATCCATTAATATTACAGTCACACAGGCGCATGGGTCCCATATTCAGGGTCGCAGGTGCGTGTGCGTATTCATTTTAAGTTTAAACTTCAATTTTATTTACATTTAAACTTCAAGGCGATCATTATTTTTTTATACATTTTGAAATGTACCCTTTTCCATGACAAAAAAAAATAACTTCTCTTTCTTCTCAATCCAGAAATCCCCACAGTTTAAACCCCACAAAATAAAACAATATTTCCACAATACAAAAGGGAAGGAATAACCCTTATTTTTTCAAGATTTATCCTTAAAAATAATGGAAAAGGAAAAATCCCTATATAATGAATACATTTTCCCCACAAAAAAAACTTTACATCTTTTAACGTTTTTCCTTGACTATTATTGAGCAATAGTTTATTTTAATGGACATTGTTAATTATTAATAATTGGAGATAAACAAAATGAAACAAGTATCATTATCAAACGTCACGACAAAGCTTGAGGAAATAGCAAAACGAGTAAACAAGGATTTATTCAATAATGAGATAAAAGATAAAATCATTTTTAACGTTCAATCAAAAGGAAGGAAAAAAGTTTATGGTTGGATGACAGTAGGAAAAGTGTGGCGTGTCAATGGAAAGAAAAAAGAGGAATTTCGAGAAATTAATATTTGCTCTGAATTTTTAGATGATTCAAAAACTGTCGTGTCGTGTCTCATACACGAAATGGTGCATGCCTATAATGCGGAGAGGGGTATTGACGACACAGCATCAAACGGTAGGCACAATAAAAAATTCGGCAATAAGGCCGAAGAGATAGGGTTCAAAGTAGAACATTCGAAGCGACATGGATATGCTCATACTTCTATAGTTCCGAAATCAAACCTTGATAAATTTGTTTTAAGTTTAAACCTAAAAAAGAATGATTTTGAACTGGCGAGAATTCAAGGTTCTACAAAAAAAGCAAAAACTAAACTAAAAAAATGGTCTTGTGAATGTGGCATGAATGTTTATTGTTCGAGAGAATTAGACGCAAAATGTAACGAGTGCGATTCCCAATTTGAATTACAAAATTAAAGAGAAACCCCTAGTTAACGCTAGGGGTTTTTTTAAGTTTAAACTTTAAAAATATGGAGATATATCAGAATGAAATTGAACGAAATTAACTGGGCTATAAAGGATATACGAGAAACACTTGCTATTTGGAGAGATAAGAAAGAGTGGAATGATCCTTATATAGTGAAGCTATATAAGGAGTTTGATAAGTTAATTGCAATGAAACAGAAAATAATGGAGAAGGAAGAGTGGTTTTTTTAAGTTTAAACTTTAAAAAATGGAGATTAAAAAATGTCATCCTTTAAAATTTTAGAAACAGTATCAGAATTTACTAGAGAAAAAGTAAAAGTTTTTGTAACAGATAAAAGTACAAATAGAAAAACTGGTGATATTCCACAAATTAACTATCTACCCGATGATAAACCTACCGATGCAGTAAAAAACGATAATGATTCGACAGTCTGCGGTACTTGTATCAGAAGACCAAGCGTAGCGAAAGAAAATGGAGTTAGTCCTTGTTATGTAAACAAAGGTTTCGCTCAAAACGCAATATATAAATCAGAACAAAAAGGAAAAATGAAAGATATAAGTAAAGCTAAAAGTATGAAAGCTTGGAGCGTTAGACTTGGAGCATGGGGAGATTCGGCATCAGTATCCGAAGAGATTTATTTTAAAATTCGACAACAAGTAAAAGAAAAATATAGGGTAAATGATAGGGACATTCTTGACTATACCCACAATTGGCAAACGTCAGAACATCTAAAACCATTCGCAATGGCTAGTGTTGAGGGTATAGAAGAAGCTAGACAAGCTTGGAATAGTGGCTGGAAAACCTACAGGGTAATTGATAATCTAAGTGACGTATCAGAGAGAGAGATTTTATGCCCAAACATTACCAAGAGAATACAATGTAGGGAATGCAAGCTTTGCAATGGATCACAACTTCAAGGGAAATCAATTTGTATAACAAACACGAAAAAATATATCGGCAAAAAGATTTTTTAAGTTTAAACCTAAAGGAGGAAACATGGAAAATAAAAAACTGTATATAGTGGACATCGAAACAAAACAAATTAGATCTATGACACTGTCAATGCTAGTTGACTCGCTTAACATGGATGGTATCGTATTGTCTGATCCAGAATATATTTATTTAAATTATCAGGATGCGATTGAATGTTTGGAAAATCAATCTAAACTTTAAAAATGGAGATTAAAACAATGACCACTAATCAAATAATTTTACTTTGTACGGTATGGGTTTTAATTACGGCATGGTTTGGGGTTAAATTTATCGCAGTAAAATATATTACCGCAATATTAATTTAAGTTTAAACCTAAAATATATTTTAAGTTTAAACATAAATAAAGAACATTAAAAAATAATAAAGATTTTTATTGACTAATAATAATCATGTATGATAATTTAGAAATTGAGCGAACATCTTATAATTTTAAAAATGGAGATTATAAAAATGAATACAATTGGAACAAGCTACGCCATAGATCATCACGACCATATTAAAAAAGGGATGTACGACTTAGTTGAGTTGTCAGTAGTGCATCCAAGTTCAGGTAACACCCACTCAATAGATATTTATTGGGTGCAGATTGTAACGGCATTGCATGGCCTGAAGTTAAAACTAAAATTAAAAGGGTTAGATATGGGAAAGCATTGTCCAACTAAATTTTTAAATAAAATTTTAAAAGTAAAATTTAGTACAAAAAAATGGCTAGATATAATTGAATCAACTATCACCAAGCTTGAGTACGAACAGATTATAAGCGAACGTAGCAACACCACTCAATTAATTTAAGTTTAAACCTTAACAATGGAGACAAAAGAAAATGAAAGCTACATCAAAACAAACATGGATGCTTTTCTGCCTGACAAAAAAGGATTGGAGACATGAAGACCTTACGGTGGCAGAAGCTTCCCAAATGATCAGCGATTTACAAGACAAAAAAGAGCAAGAGAAAGAGGACTTAATTAACATAGTTAACGAAGCAAAGGAGCGAGGAATTAAGGCAGGTAATGATCATAATCCAAGACCTATGGATGTGACTGACGGCAAGCAGACTTGGCACGTTAGCGAAGGTGTATGCGGATTCGCTTGGGTTCATTGTAACGCAAAGGGGAATACCAAACTTGCGAGATTTTTAAAAGATAATTGTAGTTTTAGCAAGTCATATCATGGTGGAGTTGATTACCACATTCACCTCTTTAGTCAAAGTTACGAGCGTAAAATGGAACACGCTAGAGCTATGGCTAAATACCTGAATGATAATATAGATCGACAGGGTATCTCATTCTATGCGGATGGCAGACTTGATTAATCCTGGAGGGGGAGCAATCCCCCTTTAAGTTTAAACCTAAAGGAGACAATATGAAACTGATCGAATGGTATGAAAGAAAGTACAACCAATGGCATTCTGGTATCTTAGTTAAACAGGGAAACAAACATCTTCATGTTCTGCAATTAAGAGATTATAAAATCCGCAAGATGAAACGTGATGATGTAAGGGATGCTATCTTTATTAAAAGTAAAGTAAAAAATCAGTCTGGTAAATACGAGTACGATGTAAACCTCGCTCTTAGGTTTTATAAATATGGGAGAAAAGATAGGAAGGGTAATAGGTGGGGAGGTGATTGGAAAAAATTTAAAGCTAACGCCTCGCAAGAAGTGAAGGATATTTTTAATGCAATCTAATAATTATCTTTAAGTTTAAACCTAAAAAAAATGGAGACTAATTATGGGTGGATTACTAAAACCAAATAAAAGTTCAGGTATGAGTGGATTACTTAAGGTCACTCAAACTATGCTTGATAAGGGTATCATTGATTGTAATAAATCGATACTAGATATAGCCCTTGAACATAATATAAATTTCAAAAAGAAAACTGAAATTAAATGCATATTACGAAGCGATCCCCTTGATCGGGAGACTTGCAGGAAACGTGGAGATAATAACATTATCCTGCACGACCTGAATAATGACATAGAAACTGTAATGAGGTTTTACACGACCAAGCGTGGAGACAAACGACTAAGTATTAGAGGGCTGAATAGATATGCAAAGGCAGGAGATGTACTATCTATATACATACACCGCATGATTTATGTCTATAAGGTTTCATTACCTAGTCATGCAATAAAATCTTGCGAAAGGAAATAAAATGAAACCACTTATCTTAATGCTAATAATAAATATGACAGGGTGTAGCGGGTTCATCCACAGGACTTGTTCGGATTTATTGAGAGATAAAATCTTTAAAGATTTTAATGAAAAGAGTGAACAACAAGCAATAGCACCTATGTGTATGGAGAGAGGCGTTTGTATCAAGCCACTTGATCAACAAAATAAATTTTATTTTTAAGTTTAAACCTAAAGGAGACAGGCAATGTTTAAAGACTACGTTATCCAATTTGAAGGAGAGATAGTACTTAAGCAATCTGATAAAGATATCTGTGGGGTACAACCTGATGGCAAGACAATCGTTGCAGAGTTCCAGAGTCACAAACACGCACATGATTATGCGATGGAACTGTGGAATGAATGTTTAAGCGGTATTGCAGGGTCAGGATATAGGGTATTTGAGTGCCGAAGAACTTGTCAAAAACGCATGAAGAACTTTCTTGGTGACAGGTACGATGACTAGAGCTAAACAACTTTTAAAAATTAAGGAGACAATCATGGAATTAGATAGTGTAGCAATGCAAGCCAACACATTAATAGATGCAATAATTAAATTGAGACAATGCAAAATATTTACTAGGGTCAATAAGTCTAATTATGGTAAGCCCCCCTTGTCTAAACTCAAATGGCACTTGATGGAAATAGATAAATGCTATGCTTGTGCCGAAGAACTTGAGGAGATGCTTACAATTTTAAATGAAGTTAGAAATTCATACCCGATAGAAATGAGGAAATAGATATGGGATTAAAGTTAAAGGTAAGCAAGAAAAAAGAAAAAATAAATACAAAGATGGATCAGAATAATTGGACATCATACAATGATATAGTTGGTCGATCTAATGCCGTTGCAGAAATTAGCCATTCAATTAGGGAGATCAATAAACATACTGACAGTATGGTGCAAGCAATAAATAACATTCCAGAAACATTTGATGCCAGTAAATCAGAATTACTAAAGTGTTCAAAAAGTATTGATTCAGTATTAATTAATATTCAACATAAAAATAATAAATTTAAGGAAGAGATTAAGGAAGGCGACTATTTCTTGAGACAATACAGGGAAACACTAAGCTCGATTAGAAATAGTCTAAATAAATTTCCAAAAATACTTTTGGATATGATTAACATAATTAATAAAAAGGAAAGGTAATGGCTATGGAGTATGGATTGAATTCACAAATTAAAAAATTAGCAGAACAAATCGTATGTTCGATGATTACCAATAATGATTACAAAGAAATCACGCATCGTGAAATGATTGAGCAAGCTATTAAAATATCCAAATTATTTCACAAGGAATTTAATAGAATTAAAAGGGAGGCTAACGATGGATGAATTTGGAATTATGTATACAGAGTCAATTAAAAGACTTGCTTTAAATGAAGACATTGAAACATTTAAAAAATTACTAAAGAACCACGACTGGTATTACATGTATTCAGATGACCAGAAGGCTTGGTCGTCTGGTGATGAGGAAGCACAAGAAATTAATAATCAAATTCAGAGCCTAAAGAAAAGAGGTGTTAAAGATGTTATGGAAATTTATAGGAATTTTTGCCCTGATAATTACATTGATGATTACGATGAACAATTGTAGCGCCGAATGGTCGGCAAGTGATGTTGGATTCGATCCACAGATAGGGGGTGTAGGTGAATAAAATATTAATATTAGTACCACTACTACTATTTAACGGATGTGCAGAATTAGCACTAGGCACAGTATCTGGCATGGCGGGTCAGTTGATTGCCGATAAAATTGAAGCTGAATATCCAGAACCATTTAAACTGAGAAGGGAAATAGGAGCAATGGATCGTAACAAACTAATGACAATCACAGAGTCTGCGAAATATCTAGGAATATCTAAGGGTACATTTAATAAGATTCGGCAATCAGGTAATCCGCCTACCGCTAGATACATGGATGTTGGAACTAAAACTAATCCAAGATATACAGCTAAAGACCTAGACGAGTGGCGTGATTCACTACCCACTCAACCAGTTGAGGAAGATAAGTTAGAAGATGAATGGAATGAAGAGGAAGAAGAGGAAGGAGAAGAAGAAGAAGAAGAAGAAGAAGAACATTTTGATCCAGAAAATAATATCTTTTAAGTTTAAACTTAAAAGGAAGGAGAGGGTGATGGGGTGGTCGCTCCCTTCACCCTCTTCTAGGTGGAAAGAAAAGCACTTGAGAGAACAACTCATCATAGGAGATAAATTAAAAGATGTCATCCAGAATTTTATCAATTTGTAATTGGCGTAAGTATCAGACTGTAACTAAAGCGAATCCGCTTTGGATTAAATTACATACTTGTATTGTTAATGACTATAATTTTGCGGAGATGGACGATATATTAAAAGGACATTTCCTGTTACTGTTAGTGTTGGCGGGTAGACATACGAATGCTATACCCTTTAATCCAAATTATATTCAACAAGAAATCCATGCTAAAACACCTATAAATTTTGAAGTGCTTGAAAAAAAAGGTTTTATAAAGATCGAGGAAAAGGACACATATATATATAATAATAATATAAATAATATAGAGAAAGAGATAGAGGAAGAAGGTCAGATCGAAGGACTCGATGAACTCGTGAGAAGCATTGTGTTGGACTTAAATGAGAAAACTGGTAAACGATATAGGTCAGACAATAAAGAGACAAGGAAATTAATCTCAGGACGTTTAAAAGAGAACTATAAGATTGAGGACTTCTACCATATCCATCAGGTCAAATCAGATGAGTGGCTGAATACAGAGTGGGAACAATATCTAAGACCTGCTACCCTGTATCAGAAGTCTAAGTTTGATTCATATCGCAATCAAAAAATATCAGCAAAGAAAGATCGATTTACTTTTTAAGTTTAAACTTAAAGGAAATATTATGAGTCTAAAACTATGTAAGGTTACAAAATATAAAGACGGTAAAATAGTTAGCTCTGAATATGTGGATGCTTTCAAGCACTCATATGATAATCCTATTGGAGTCAACACAAAGGAAGCTAGAAAGAATGAGTGGCAAAACCATATGCGTAGGAAACATATTAATAAACACCATAAAAATACTAATAATAATAAATTTTTTGGAAAGGGGGATGGGAGATGAGAACAAGAAGAAGGGTAGATAACTTACTTGATAAAGTTATCTTCAAAGTTAAAAGGAAAATGATATATGCTCACATGAAAGTTGCCGAAACTTATGGAGTGCTTAGTTCGGCAACAAGATTACAAGTAGGATGCATTATAGTTAAGGATGATAGGATCATATCGATTGGGTACAATGGTATGCCCTCTGGCTGGAGTAATGTTTGTGAGGTTGATGGGAGAACCAAGCCAGAGGTATTACACTCTGAAGCAAATGCTATCACAAAGCTAGCCCGTTCTAATGAGTCGGGACTGAATGCTCATCTGTATACTACCCATGCACCATGTATGGAATGTGCAAAGCTGATACATCAAACGGGGATTGAAGCGGTTATATACAAACATAAATATCGTGAAGAAAGCGGTATTGAATTTTTAAAAAAGGGTGAGATTGTTGTCCTACAAATTGGAGATGAAATATGATTGATGCAAAAATAGATTACTTGCGTACACTTGGTATGGTATTGCCAAAGAAAATTAATGGGGCAGAGGTTAGTGTTCCATGCCCATTCTGTAAGGATCAGAGAAGTACAAAAACATTATCCAATCATCCATGCATGAGAATTAATTTTAATAAAATTTTTCCAGATAGAAAGGAAGGAGTAGCTTGGTACTGCCATCATTGTAAAAAGAGTGGTGGTAAATCTTTCATTGATGAAGATGGGGTGGTGATGACAAGTGAACCAGAAAATGTATTACTAAATGATAAACATAAAGAATGGTTTTTATCTCGTGGTATTAGTATGAGGACAGTTAAGATTCTTGGTATTGAATCTGATGGGGATAGAATTAAATATCCATTTAATGTCCTAGATAAAGAAGTCAATACAAAATATAGATCGGTATCTCCAGACTATAGGCACTTTACTATGAAGGAAGGCGGAGAGAGGGTTCCATATAATTATAAAGCTATAGAGAAAGCATCACAGCATAAGGAGATGTTACTCTGGGCTGAAGGTGAGATGGATGTATGCTCTTTAATTGAAGTTGGATTTAAGAACGTAACCTCTCCGCCTAATGGAGCGAACCCTAATCTATCTTATCTTGATCCAATTAAGAGTATGTTAGATCAAATTCCAGAACATATCATTGTAGTAGATGATGACAAGCAGGGACATATTTTAAAACACGCACTCATTGAATACTTAGGTGCAGAGAATTGTAGCGTAGTAGCTTTTGAACCATCGAATAATATTAAAGATGCTTCAGATTATTTAAGTGAGTATGGTGCTAAAAATTTAAAGCATCATATACTTAACAACTCAAGGGAAGTAAAAGGATATGGAGTTAAAACGGCTCGTGATGTAAAGGAAAGAATCTTTGACATCATAGAGAATGGTAGGCCAAAAGGATTCTCTACTGGAATAAAAAAACTAGATGAAAAATATAGAGTCTATCCAGAACAATGGACTTTATGGACAGGAATGCCTGGGGCTGGTAAGACTACGATACTAACACAGATACTATTTAATCTAGCCAGAAACCATGAATGGAAATTTTGTTGTTTGTTTGCAGAGAATCCTATCTATGATCAGGTCGTAGAATTTTTACAGCGTCACTTTAATAAAGACATAGAGGAATTAAAAGGTAGTGAAAAAGAAGTAGATAATATGATTGATTGGTTAGACAAATACTTCTTTTTTCTTGATCCAGATTCAGATGAAATTAGTGGATGGAATATAGATTCTATCTTAGCAGTAGCAGAAAGATATATTGATAGACATAAGGTAAAAGGAATTCTTATTGATCCGTGGAATGATATACATCGTCCATCCCATATGGATGAAAAGGAACATATTAGAACAAGCATTATGAAGATTAAAAAATTAGCAAGACAAAAGCAGGTTCATGTATGGGTAGTAGCACATCCAACTAAGATGACTAGGAATGAAAGGACTGGTATGTATGAAGTCCCTTCGGCATACCAGATTAGTGGCTCACATACATGGAGAGATAAGGGAGATTTTATTTTATGTTCTTACCTTCCAGAATTGCGTGGTCGAGATGGGGAAATATTAAATAGCAACCATCCAGAAATTCATGTTCAAAAGGTAAGGTTTAGATGGGCAGGTAAAATGGGCTTAGTTGTGCTAACATATGATGAGGAAAGCGGAACAATAACTTAGGAGAACTTATGCCAGAACTAACAGAAGAACAAAAGAAATTTAGAATGTCAGGAATAGGCGGGTCGGATGCTTCAGCTATCTATGGAGTTAATCCTTGGTCAACTCCCTATAAAGTTTATCACGAGAAGAAAGGTACGCTTCCAGATTTACACCGCACGGCGGATGAAGAAGATCGTATGTGGTTTGGATCAGTTGCCGAAAAAGAGATTAGGGAACGCTACGAAACTAAACCAAGCGGTGATCATGTGTCAGTCATAGAAAACACTTTACATCATCCAAAGTATAAATTTATTTATGCCCACATAGATGGATTGGTTACATATGATAAAGCATTAAATCGCAACCATGAGTTAAGCGGAAGTCTTGATACAGCTTGGAAATTAATTAAGGGTGCAGAGTATGGAGTTGAGATTAAAACCTCTGCTAGGGAAGATGACTGGCAATTAGGAGTACCTATCTATTATAGATACCAAGTTATACACTATGCTTTAGTTACTGGAATTATGGAGTGGCGTGTAGTAGCTAGGTTCTATGGTTGGAAGATGCGTACCTATACTATCAATGTAACTCAAGAAGAAGTAGACGGTTTACTTGAGAAAGAATTAGAATTTTGGGAGCGAGTACAGATTAATTCTCCGCCAGATCCTACTGGTCATAAGGTAAATCTAGATATCCTTTCAGCTATGTCAGAAGTTATAGAAGATCCTATTGAAACGATGATAGATTGCAGTGAAAAAAAAGATAAAAAAACTCTTGATCTCATAAAGCATATATGCGAGTATAAAAAAGTGGTCGCAGAGGAGACAAAATTAAGGATGAAAAAAGCAGAACATAAAGCATTCATTCAAAATTATTTAATTCAAAAGAAATCTAATAAGATTGTTTCTAGTGCAGATGAAACCCTCGTTAGTTGGACTACTGTTAATCAAAAACCTTCGGTTGATTGGAAGGCCGTGGCTGATGAGAGTGGTTACAATGATGCTGTACTCAAGAGGTATACTAAATCTAATAGTGGGTATAAGAGATTAGTGGTCAATAAGGTGCAAGGTGAAGATGGGTCACTCTAAGGGGAGATCATCCCTCCCTGTCTCCAAGGATCGCTGACATCCTACTCATCAGTCAGCAACTTTCTTCGGTTGGTCTGATCCTGTAGGGGAGTTACTTTTTCCTCCTCCTTCATACTCCCTTGCAGGGTCTGAATTTTTTTTTAAAAAAGGAGAGAACATGAAATATAAAGTAGAAGCTATAGTCACGAGAACATACCAGTTTATTATTGATGCCGATTCACCAGAAGAAGCTATTGGTAAAATTAGTTTATACCATAAGGATAAAGATATATATCACGGTAAGTGGAACTACGCCTTAAAAGCAGAGAATCTTTATGGGGTAGATGTATTTGATATGAATGATAATTTAATAAAGGGTATTCATGGCGGTGATGATGACATCTAATATGGATACTGATAAAAGTAAACGGGAACGTAAAGAAGATTTAGATAATGAAAGAGAGATTGCAAACTCTTGGTTAATCTATCAAAGAAATTATTTAGGTAGAGATATTGAGTTAGGTGAAAAGCTAGACCAGTCTGTAAAGAAATTTGCAAATTCATTTTTATACAGATTAGATTTTTGTTTACTTAAATCACCAGACAAGGGAACACCTAACGAATCAATCTTAGGCTTTGTTGAATGCAGACAAAGATGTAAACCTAACGATACGTTTCCTACTACATATATGTCTATGCATAAGATGAGACAGGCTTACATGGACATGGATTATTTCGGCATCAAAGTAGCTATTGCCTTTAGATATTCTGACGGAATGGTGAGAGTGTTTGAGTTATCAAGGGCAAAAGGTAAGCCAGATAATTTAAAATGGATGGGGTCAAGAGAACACACAGGAACACAGAGACAAATAAAGAAAGGAGATAAATTGATTCCTGATGAGCTTGATGTAGAACCTGTCTATCATTTACCACATATAGATGATGGAGAACGATGTCATCTATATAACTATAAGGAAGTCATGGAGTCTAACGATCCTATGATTAATGAAGCAGTAAAAATTTTCAAAGGTAAAATTAAAAATTAAGTTTAAACTTAAACAGGAGACATTATGCCTCGCAAAAAGAAAGAAGAAGTGCCTGAAGAACTAAAGGATGAAGCAATTCAATCCCTAGAAAAAGCAACTAACAGATTTAATCAGCTAGAACATTCACATAATTTACTCTCTGAAGCGGTGTCTAATCTTGAGGACACCTTTGCCCAGAAACTATTACTATCTGGTGGTAATACCAATAGTGATACTCCTAATATTTTTCAACGCATGATTGCTGTTATGAAAGAAGTTGAATATATTCAGAAGGGTGATAAGAAAGTCAACAATCAATATACCTATGTTAGTCACGATCAGGTAACAGGAAGGCTCCATAAGCCTTGTGCGGAGAATGGCATTGTTGTTATCAGTACAATGGATAGCCATGAGATTCAAAACACTATGACTGTTTGTACTGTTACTACTAAGTTTGTTAACGCTGATAACCCTGAAGATCATACGTCAGTTACTAGCGTTGGCTATGGCATTGATCGTGGTGATAAGGGTGCAGGTAAAGCTATGAGCTATGCTATTAAATATAATTTACTCAAAGCTTTTATGTTAGAAACTGGAGATGATCCAGACCATGACCAAAACGTTGTAAGGGATACCACTTCTAAACAATCTACACCTAAACAATCTAAGAATGGAGTTCCTAAGAATAATAAACTTGAAGTAATCAAGGAATACTTACAAGGATTTACTCCAAGAGAAAAATTAATGGAAGAAAAGAATCGACTAGTAGTTAAGATCTTTGATGAACAAAGTGATGTACCTAATTCAGCTTCAACTGATGAAGCTAAAGAACATATTGAGCGTTTAAATTCTCAGAAGATTAACGAATGGTCTGAGGGTGTTGTTGATAAAATTTATAAATTTATTGTAAAGGAGTAATCATGCAGTTCAATCAGATTCAGTTTGCAGGTAGATTAGTAAAAGACCCTGAATATAAAGAGATCGGCACGGGTCTAGCTAAATTCTCAGTAGCTGTTAATAAATCTTTTAAGAATAAAGACGGCTCTTGGGGTAATAAAACAGTCTACATGAATGATGTAGATCTTTGGGGTAAATATGCAAAGGATACAGCGGATCGCTTTAACAAAGGACAAGAAGTATTTGTTACTGGCGAGTTTGATGAAAATGAATGGGAACAAGATGGACAAAAAAGGAAGAAGTTAATTGTTAGGGTAAGTAAGATCATGTCTTGTGGGAGCAATGGATCTACGTCTAAAGATTCTAACGATGAACCTGATTTCTAAGAGAGACAATGGCTTACAGTAATAGACCTGCTGAGAACAATAAGTATTCTTCGGTTAATTTAATCACATCATTTATAACCTTTGATAGTATTGCAAGCGTAAGTCAAAGGAGACAAATGGATGGGTTAAGGTTAAGGCTTCATTCTTTAAGTAAAAATCCATGTATGGATGTAGATGAAAGGATGAAGTTAGCTAGGGAAATTTATGAACTTAGATGTTCTGTCGATTGCACAGTTACATCTGACATGGAGTTGTTTCATTCTGAATAGGATATACATCTTTCATTAGATACACATCCTGCTTGCTCCCGAAAAGGTCTGGTGACCCTGTCTTAAAATGAACCAATGGTTTGCGTTGAATTACTCAATTTCTTTCTTGAGATTCTCAAGCCGACTGTGAAAACCGTTGACGCCTTGATGAAGCTCGATCAAGAAATTTCATTCGATGGGACTAAAGGACTACAACATTTTGTGCCAAAGACTAGGGAGCTTTTAATTTTAATTTTAAACTTAGGAGATTTTATTATGGTTGCAGTAGCATTGGTTTCTTTCGTGGCTTTCTTTATTGTATTTGGTGACCCTGCCCCAAAGGTGGATGAAAACAAAGTTGAACATATAGGCGGGGTAGCTCCATATTATGATGGACATGACGATGTTATAGAGAGGAATCCACATAATGGACATTAATAAAATTAAGGAAAAAGTATTATCTAAAACAGGGGCATCTTATTTTGCTGTATTATTATTATTTATTGCTGTATTATATTTAGCTTGTGCATTAGAAGATGATTCCCCTAACTTTCAATCCGCTGTAAAAAAAGCATTACATATTAAAGAACATATAGGTGGGGTTGCTCCATACTATGAAGGACACGATGACAAAATTGAGCCAAACCCACACAACAAATTGCATAAAGAAATGGAGCGAGAGTTCCATAGTTTGCCCTCGTTGTAGAAGTGTGGAGAGTATATCCGTACACGGTCATGTAGCTTGTGCCGTGTGCGGTATATACTTAATCGAGTGTTGTAATGGTGAAAGGAGTGAATATGAAAACACCAGAAATAGAACCACTTATTGATTTAGAATATATTAAACGTACTTATTCAATTAATAAAGACAGGAGATGTGAACCTCTGGGAACTGATGAAATAGACTGGCTTATTAATAGAGTAGAAACATTAGAACAATCAGTTCAAGGACTGATTGATAATTTAAATAAATCAATGGAACAATCAAATATAAAATTGAGTGCAGATATTTTATAATGGAGAACAAACATGGCAAAAAATGATAAATGGAATATCAATAGAAATTTCACTCAAGTCGAGGTAGATATTCCTAACCAAGCTAAACGAGCCGTTCAAGATTTCATAGATTCAATGGCTGAAGCTAATCCAAATCTAGAGGGGCTTGACAGGGAACAAGTAACTGATGGTATGGTGGATACATTCAGGGAAATTTGCTATCAGTATATAGACTTTTTACACCATGACTGCGACCACCGTAAAGACAATCTAAACTAATGGGTGGTAAAAAAAGCAGGAGTAAAGGACAACGTGGTGAACGTGAAGTTGCTTCTATTTTAAATGAGAGGCTAGGATTAGAATCAAAGCGTAATCTAGCTCAATATCAAGAGGGTGGTTTTGATCTAATAGGTATTCCAGATTACGCTATTGAAGTAAAGCGTTGTGAAAAAATAAGTGTAGAAAAATGGTGGGATCAATCTAAGGAACAAGCAAGAGAGGTTGGGTTGATTCCACTACTATTCTATAGAAAAAATAATCAAGATTGGAAAGTTGTTATGGACATCGACACTTTCTGTAACCTGTATAAAGGAGAGAATGGATGAATGGAAGACAGGAACCAAAGGATAAATCATACCCCGTGGGAAGAACATTCCTATGATGATATGATGAAGATCCTTAAAAGTGCAGACAGATTAGCTTGGAGCGAATCTGAATTATTAATTATCAGGGATATGATAGTAGAAGTGAAATGGCATCGTGAACAGATATCCAATAAATATATCTCAAAAACAATCGGTTAATATTTATGAGTCTATAAAGTCTTGTAAATGTTTAGCAAAATCCGAATGTATTTATCAAGGTTACGATGATTGTATGTATGAATATCTACAAGAAGAAATACCTGATTGGTATTATGAAGTGGAGCCTTATAAAAGTATGGTTAAATAATTTAAGTTTAAACTTAAAGGAGACACTATGAAGAGGACATTGGTCGCATTACTTTTAATTCTTTCAGCTTGTACAAGTACACCAGATAGTTACATTGTAGAAGACAGACCTCTTATAAAGGACGTTGAACCACCTGACTGGGTTATTAAAGGGTCTGGAGCCTTCTCAGATTCAGAAGGCGGTAAAATCTTTTACGGTATAGGTTCGGCATCAGGGATAAGAAACTTCTCATTGCAACGTGTAACAGCGGATGACAGGGCTAGGAATGATATAGCAAAAGTTATAGACTATTACACTAAATCTTTACTTAAAGACTACATGGGAAGCACTACATCTGGTAGCTTTGAAACTACTCAAGAAGAGCAATTGTCAGAGCAAGCATTACAAACATTAACCAATGCTAGTTTACATGGAGTAGTAGTTATAGATCATTGGGAACATCCTAAAAGGAATGAACTATTCTCTCTAGCTAGACTTGATTTAGACCAAGTGAAACGAAGTCTTGGTAGTTTTAGGGAGATGTCTAATAAACTAAAGGATGAAATTAGGGAACGGGCGGAAGAACTTCACGAGGAAATGGAGCGTCAGATTGAAAAGAAATTACAAAAGACTGGTATCCATACACCTCAATCCCTAACTAAAAATAACTACCATGTAGATACAGGACATTTGCAAAAGGGTGAGATGACTTGGCGTATGGCTTGTGCCGAATGTCATGGTCAGGATGGCAGGAAAAACAGAAGGATGAATAATAATTTAAACTATAAAACTATAGCTGATCATGTAGAAACTGAGTGGGGTTATACTTCCACTAAGCCATTCCCTATGAGTCCAAGTGAAGTACACTATGTCTCTGCTTTTGTAGAAAATAATATTATACCAAACCTAACCCTGCCTTAACTATGTCTGCAAAGTATCCTGGGTTAGCACTACTAACGGCTACGATCTTATGAGCCATTGGTTTACAGGCGGTATACGATGCTTCAAACTCTGGCTGAAACCCCGCCTCATCAGCAAAGAGTAGAGAAGCCGTATACTGCCTTATAATATCTCCACCCTCTGGTATACCCCAGATAATACTTCCATTAGTAAAATTAAGTTTAGCGTAAGCCCCTTCCGCAGGGGCTACGTTTTGTAACCACTCTGGTAGATGATGATACATAAAAGAGATTCTTCCTTTAGTCCACTTCTGATTGAATACTAGGTTTGCAGAGTCTTCTTCCTTCTTAGATTGAATGAAGATCATCTGATGCTCTCTAAACATACCAAGCCATAAACAATAAGCACATACCAACCAAGTGCATTGCACCTGTCTTGACTTAGGAATAAATATTATTTTAGATTCATGTATAGCTTGAAGTGTTGCTCTTAAATATACCTTATCAGCAAATGGTTTAACTGGGTTGTCTGGATCTCGTTCATCTCTAGTGCGTAGTATACCACTAAAAATAAAATTCGCTGGATGTTGACCATAATGAAATAACTCCGTTTGCCTAGTTAATTTTAGAAGTTCCTCTGGTGGAAGAGCCTCTAACTTCTTCTTCAGCTTCGGGTCTTTCAATAATCTTCTCAAGCGTTCCAATGAGGTTGTTTGCGATTTTATCATTGTCACCATGAATATCCATATTATAGTTTTCAGTAGTGGCTTTAACTTCCTGCCTCTTGGGAGCGTCCATTCCAAGCATGGCTCGTAAATCACGCATCGCCTCTAATTTACTCTCTTGCTTTATAATAATTTTTTTAGGAGCATTTTCTTTACTCTTACCTTCTATAACTTCCTTAATAGATAATGCACAAAATTTATTTATTTCATCAGATGATTTAGTGATTACACCATTAGCTTGATCCCAATAACATAGATCTGTAATAGGCGTTTCAATGATCGCCTTATAATGTTTAGCTAACCATTCGGCATCTATACCTTCTGCCTCTGCGATTTCGCCTCGTCTTCTTTCAATAGCCTCTGCAACCTTTGGACTTCTTTGTAGCCTAGCTGAGTACTCTCCCGCATTTTTAAATCCTGCTCTCTTTGTAGCACCAACGGCATCATTAGGAGTTTTAAGAAATTCCTCAACAAACTTTTCTTGTCTCTTCGTTAAAGACCTTACCTCTTTCATAATGTTTGCCCTTATGTTTCATTGTTAGATGTCGTTTAAGTGCATGATCACCCTGCATAGCTTGCCCACAAACTGGACAGGAACACGCCCTAAATATTTCAATATGCTCTTCCATTATGTTAAGAATATCTGTAAACATTTCAGATGTTCTTTCCATATACATACCCCAATCATAAAAATTATTAGGTTTAAACCAAGCTAATTTTTTTTTAGCACCTTTAACTTTAGCTAGTGCAAATTCAATGTCTCTCATAAAAACTCCTACGAATAACCCGCCCTAGTCTTATTAGCCTTTGGTTTGAATATCTTAGCACCGTGTTTCCTGTCAAAGTATTCTAGCAAATAAGTAATAGCTAATCTAGTAGGCATATAGTTAAAGCTCTTAGCTTCAACACAGTTATCCCTGATGGTTAATACTGGCTTACCCTCCCTAGTAGATCGGTTAAACCAGTCCTGCAATATAACGGAACAATCATCACGCTTCTTATTTTCTACCCATACAGGCTTAAATTGACAAGTCTTTCTCACCCTATTTCGTAATTCCTCATTAGAAGATATGCATAAAACTTTTTCTATATAATTACTCTCTAGGAAATGCTTTATATCATGTAGGAATGTAGGAGATATCCGCCCTATTAATTCTCCAAAAATCATATACTGAGAATTAATCATTTGAACTTCATTACCCTTAACAATTCCCACTTTATAATTTGGTATTTCAGCCATAGTAACTAGGTACGATCTAGGGAATTCATCATTACCTAAATACAAGCAACCCATAAGCTTTTGACATACACGGTATTCTGTTACTGGAAGAATATATTCATTAGACTCAGACTGAGTTATAAACTTCACGCTTGTCTCCTATTAGCTCACCAGAAAAAGGATGCGGAGGAGGGAATCGAACCCCCTACCTTTGGGAAATGAACCCAACGAGCTACCAATGCTCCACTCCGCATTAATCCTCTTTCTGATTTCGCTGTATTCTACGCTCATCAACGGGGAGTTTATGTTTAATCCTAAACATGGTATCAAGTCGAATAACATCTGTTTGTAATGCCCTTATTCTATCGATTAATTTTACCAGTATGTCTCTTGAAACGGATTCTTCCTTTTGGGTAGATCTCAACATTTCTTCTGCGGTGTCTCGACTTATCTGTTCTAACTCGTCTAACCTCTTCATAAGGAGAGACTGCAACCACCTCACCGTAAACCAAAGTCCTGCACCCGCCATCAATGCTACGGTTATTGGAACTCCTAAGTCTGAAATAAGAGTCGAAACATTTTCCATTCATGATTCACCCCTATTAGAACGTCTGCGATCATTATCTGAAAACTCTTTTAAAATCTTTATCATTGTGTAAAGATGATTTAAGTTTTGCTTAACATTATCATCTTTAATAGATGAAACATTAAATGATTTTGCGATATGAAAGAACCTCTTTTCTTCTTCTATGAAGTTATAGTCCATAATAAACTCCCATTAATACATTAGGAAATATGTTTAGATGCATCAAACGAATCAATATTAGAACTGACCCAACTCGAACTAACTTTTCTTAAGAAATATTTTAATGTGTCCCAAGCATGATTATCACGATCCACTAATGTTTCTTTGGGATTTCTAAATTGAGCCGTTGCATTTCTCCAATCAGCATATCTAAGCCGTGTCATTTCCCACCAAAGTTTCTGGCAACCTTGGAAGATACGCAAGCGTGGTGTATCTGAATCATTTATGTTCCATAGTTCTTGAGTAATACGCTCTGCTACCGCACCATCACCGCCTTTGCTACCCTTAACAAAGTGTATGCCTTGTTCGCCAAATAACTGAGCGACTGACACCATCTCATTACTTCCCTGTCGTTGCTGATTAGCTGCCCAGATCTGAGGATCTGCAACAATCCATTCCAACCTGTCATAGTATGGACACGTTTTGATTGCATGGCACGTTGACAGGTAGCCTGAGTTAGCGACATAAAACTCCCAAACAGCATAGTAGTCATCCACTCCTTTCGCTTTAGCATAAACAACAAAGGCTGTTATACCTCTAGTAGCGTAGTCAAACCCACCATATAAAGACCATGTCTCTGGTATATCAAACTCTGGGATAAAAAGTTTACCCCTGTATTCTTCCATCTTAGGAAAGACTAGAGTACCACTTACAGACTCAAAGTCTATCTCCATTTCCTTACGCCACTTAGGAGAGTCAGTACCCCCAGGATATCCCATCAGTTCATTACGCAACCAATGAGATCCTACTTCGGTTGAGGGATCTTTTTCATCGTCAGCCGAATAATGTATCTGCCAGATACGAATACCTTCTTTAGTAGTTAGGTCAGTAACACCTTTGACTAATTCCACTCTGGCTTTAACTCCTCGTGAACTATAGAGGCAAACTTATTAGCCTGTCTCTCAGTAAATGTTGTAGCTATTATAACACATGGTTCTACTGGAGAACCATCAGCTTCGGCAACTGACATAAGGAATCTCCTATATGTTTTAGCAACCTCTTTAGGATCTTCTATAAATTTTAGAAACTCCGCCGTCATCATTTATTCCTCGCCTCCTTTACAATACGCCTATATGTTTGCATAATTTCTTTATACTTAGCATTCATCATTCTAACTAGTTCGTTAACTTTATCTCTGTGTTTTCTTCTTATACTATGAATCTCATCGGCTGACATATTATCAATCGCAGAATCTGAACGCCCTGCATCTCTTATTGCATCACGTTTCTGTTGACGCAACTGCGTCATTTCACTAGATAAATCCCTAAACTCTTTACTCAATATTCCAGCTTCTGCCCACATAGGATGTCTCCCCTGAAACTCTTTCATTCTTTCTTTAGCACGTTCAGGATCTCTTGGATATTCTTCCTGTATGGATTTCAATGAAGCATTAAGATCTCTTAAATCTCTATATGCATCATAAAAATCACCAACTTCGCTGGTACTCATAACTCCTTTACCTATAAAAGGACTAATCATTCTTTCCATGAAACTATCATCAGTATGTGTTTCACGCTTATAAAATATATCATCAACGCCAGCAACTAAAAGGAGAGATAGACCACCTAAATATGCGTGAGATATATGCTCTAATTGGACTGGAGAAATGTTTAAACCTAAACCTTCAAAATGTCTAGAGATATCTCTAAATAGTTCTGGGGTACTTGGGCCGAATTTTTCTGGGGCAGTACCTCTCATATATTCTGGCTCTATGGGTCTGTCTAACCATATACTACGATTCCATGCTAATTCTACTAATGGCTGAATAACAGTAGGTAAAGGAGCATCTCCTATTAGAGAATAAGCTCCAGCTAAAGCAACTTCACGGATAGCTTTTTTCTTTAAAGGATTATTTTCACCATTCATCTCAATAAAATAATCTGTCCATAACTGCGGTAGCGTCTGAAAGATATACCCAGGTTCCCACGCTTTTGGTATACGCAACATTCCTTCGTGCTTAAATCCTAATGCTCCAAATGTTGCCCCTATTGGATCATCCTTGCTAAATTTAAATAAATTTAAATATGTTAAAGTATCCCAATTAGGCCTATCCTCATAATCCTTATCATCATCAAAAGATTTATGGAGTAAATGAGCGGCAAGAGTAACACCAACTAAAGGCATAGCCCTTAACATGGTACGCTTCTTATGATTAATTAATGTTTCTCCAAATTTAAATGTACCCTGTATATGAGGATTTAAAAAAGTTGTAATCTGTGCGTATCTTCTGAATAAATGGTTAGAACCTATCTTACCAAAATCTGTTGAAACTTCTCTATATGCTAAAGATGCCATCATAATAGCTTCTGCCCTAGCTTGTTTTACTTCATGCTCACGTTTTTTAATTTCTAAACGCTCTATCTCCCTAGCTTTTTCGGCAACTTTACTAGCAGGAATTATTTTGCCAGTCTTCAAATCTTTCCATTGCTGGCCCTTAAATTCATAGTTTTTATTTAAGGCCATAAATCGTAAAGACTCATCTTCTGTAACTAATTCCTTGCCCTGTAAAACACTTTCTTGATAAGCCTTACGCCTATCCTTATCTAACCTCATATACCTAGCTTCAATAGCACTAATTCGTTGAGATAATTCTTTTGCTAAAACTAAATAAAATTCCTTCATTCTAGCTGCTGACTCTGGCATACTAGAAAATCTCTCAACAAACTCCATACCTTTAGCAAAACTCATATCGCCTTTACGACCATGAATATCTTTTAATTCATTAATACGGTCTTCATGGTCAATAACATTCTCCCTAATTTTACTACCGAAACCAGCACCGCTCCAAGCCAATAAATTTTTTAATGCTAGATCATTTTCACGCTTACTTAAAAATATTTTAGCACCCTCAATTGAAGAAGCAAAAGGGATAGACATATCTTTACCAAAAGCATCATCCCCTATAGCCTCGCTATAGAAATAAGCTGCTTGCGTATCCCTTAAAAAATTTCTTACTTGGAATACTGGTTCCATGACAATAGAACCCCTCTTTAATCTTGCAAGCATTCTACTACCACGGAATAAGAAATTAAGTATTCCATTATCTATTCTTGTAGAGTACATAGAGTCTAATGATTCCAACAACAACTCATCATTAACTTGAAGAACATAAGACTTTCCATTTCTTTTAATTAATAACTGATTCTTTTGTCGATGAGTAGAGATTAATTTACCTTCCTCATTAGGATTAGCAACCGACATATCTGGTAAAAAGAAAGTTTGGAAAGCATTCATATACTCTAATGGAGATTCATCTGTTTCTAAATCTATTTGAAGCCCTTGTTTTTGTAATGTCTGCAAAACAACTTTAGTTAATATTTTATACGCCTTTACATCTTTAGCATTCTTAACCTCTATCCAAGGATTTCTTCTATCATCTTTAACGGCTTCATCTAAATTAGCTTGTCCAGTTTCCTCATCTACAGAAACATTAGAATCATCGCTATCCATTAAGTAGTTAAAATCAATCAGCGAATTCAATGCTTCATTTCTTCTAGCAGAATGAACTAATGAGGCATAGTTCATAATAGTATTCTCTATTGGATCTAAAACATTAAGAGTACTTCCCCATATTGATTTAGCTTTCCACTTACCATAAGATTTCATATCTTCTGTTTCACCATCTATTTTTCCACTTCTAGGATTTACCCTATTAGATGGTATATAGTTAATATACTTCTTAAAATTTTCTCTGCTCTCTTCGCTAAGAAGACCTGCGTCTACAGCGTAATCCGCTAATAAATTGTGAAATTCCACTAGCTCTCTTTGATGTTTTATATAGATTAATTTTTCATCTTTTGTTAGTGGGCCTTCAACCTCATTAATAATGAACTCTTGATTTCCATTAGCATCCCTAGACATGATTGTCTTCCCACGGAATATATAGTTTGCTTCATTGTGAGAGAACTCGCCATCCTCATATACTTCTTCTATTAATTTATTTTTAACTGGACTACCATCCTCATCTAGAAGTACTTTTCCGTTAGCATCTTTTTCAAATCTAGACACAGCTTTCCCAGTCTTTGCATCAAAATACTGACCAATGCGTTCTTTTTTAGGCTCTATCCCTATTTCTTTATAAATAGCTCTACGTTCTTCTCCTGTAAAGAGGCGTTCTTTACTATGCAAAGCTAACTCTTCAGCAGTAATCATTCTTACCCATACTTTCCAGTCATTATATTTCTCTATACCTAAATCCATAACAGGTTGTATTCTGGGTAATAGACCTTTATATTTTTTTAATAGCTCTGGGTTTTTTGCTATCTCCCAAAATTTATACCTATTAAATGATGCAACCCAATATAGTATCCCATGTTCAATCTCCTTACCATCACCTGCTAGTAGTTGGAATAACTTTCTTGGATCTTTTAAAATAGAGAATAGTTTTCTTTCAACCATCTTAGGTTTGCCATCTTCTCCAATAACTTCTTCAAAAGCTAAATCTTTGTACATAAGAGTGACTGGATGCCACCAATTTTGAAAGCGAGTTCTATATTGATCCATATGAGCTTTACTTAAACCTAGCATTTCACCTAGAGTTTTAAAGCTAATACCATCAGGATATCGTATTGCTCTCTTTTCTGTTTTATTTAATCCACCAATTTTAGCTCTAGCCTTTTCTGCATCTACCCTGCGATTCCATATCTTTGTGCTATTGATAAGTTCTTCTGTTAATTCTTGTAATTTATAATTAACCTTACCCCCTTCGAGATTAGTTCTGTTTAAATACTTATTGAACATTCCAGATAGTTGCGGAAAAGTCGCTCTAGTCCATGTTGGATTAAAGATATATGCCGAATAAAACTCAGCAAATAATTCATGTATAAATTTTCTATTCGTAGACCGATTAAGGTTCCATAGCTCATCCATGATCATCTCTTCATATGTCTTACCATTTTGCTGAACCTCGCCCCACTCAGATTTTTTCTTCGGCACTAACCCAAGTTCTTTCTTAATTATAGCTTTCTTGGTGTTAATATGAGCATCGAACCAATTATATTTATTACTCAGCAACTGATCCCTTAAATATTTAATGGTAGTGGCAGGGATTAAATGATCTATGATGCTGACACTTTCTTCAGTCAATGAATCTAAAAAATTCTTAACTTCTGTCTCAAGCATTTTATTAACAAATAAAATAGAATGCCCAATTTCATGCACTAACGTCCGTATGTTTTGCACATTGCTAAGATTAATTAGATGTGGAACTTTTTCTTTAACACTACCAAGAACTAATTTAGGCATATACATATCTTCTTGTACAATAAGATTATGTATTTCTCTTAAAAATTCTTTAATAGCTACAGGTCTTCCAATTGCGTCCTTATCTAGAAAAGAGGCTTTTTTGAATAGCTTATCTGCTATCCTATGCATAATACTTTTCCCAGTAGAATCCGTTTTACTGCGTAGCTTTGCCCCTTCTGCTTCTGGTATAGAGGCTACATTTCCTTTTGTTTGATAGAAATCTTTCCCAGCTTGATTGTATGTTATCTGCAATTTTTCTAGTTCTATCTCTGCCTCACCTCTAGTCATAGCACGTTTTACTAGCTTTGGTTTATCGCCAGTATTGTCCATAACTAAAAATTTACCTACGGGCATTTCTGCTTTAGCTGGTACAAACGATTGTTCTTTTGTGGCTATAATAAGACCACGAGAAACTTTTGCATTAGGGAAAAAACGAGAAACTAGATTTAAATAAGATTTAGTTTTTTTATTGTGTTGAAAACCTTTTCCTGTAGGAAGACCCTGACCATCCCCTTTACCCTCATATATTTTAATATATACTGTTCCGCCTTCCCGTAAAGCGTTCTCAGCTTGTCTTAATATTTGTTCTTGGTTTTCAGTCTCTTCTATAACATTTAATAGATTGTTTATTGTAACCGTATCCGCACCACCATCTTTTATTGTATTAACTGCGGATTGATTATGCTCTGGGCTTCTGTTAAATGGGTCATAAACAACATTCTGTACTCCAATTTCTAATAAAGCATTGGTAAAATTATCAAAAGATCCTCCCCCTATATCAGCATTTATATGTCCAGAAATCCATCCACCTATTTTTTGAACAATCTTAAATGTTGCTGGAAGTTTTTTACTATTAATTGAAGTCTCTTGTGATGTAATTTTCTGCTCTGGTGTAGACCATAAAGTATCAGATGCAGGTGTTGGTTCAAGCGGAGTCTTACTTTTTAAAGGCGTTGGTATATCTATAGCAGAAACTTCTTTTACACTTGTATCTGAATGTAAGAGGCTACCAGACTGAGATGGTTCCTCAATAACCTCAAAATCAGGTGAAACATCATTTAATTCTTCTTCCTTGATAATAGCTTCCCTAGCACTCTTGAGAGATTCTTTAGATTGAATGGCATCTTCCATCTTATTTTTGAAAGCAGAATATCTAGTAACTACAGACTCAGGAACATTAATATCATTCATCACCTCTGTTACTTTTTTCTTAATATTCCTTAAACTTTCAAAAGTAGCTGGCAGTCTGTCAGAGATAGAGCTTACAAAATCTTTAATAGGTTCTATATACTCTCTATTTAATTCGCTTGCCCCCTCACTAAATTCAATAGAATCTAGATTAATTTTTTCTACTACTTTTTCTGCCTTTGTTTGACCAGCCATAATAGAATCTAGAACATCTTTTTTATTCATCTGAAATGGCATAGCAATACCGCCAGTAATAAGTGTAGAAGTACCAGCCATAGTAGAACCAGTTACTATGCCAAGAGCTGCATCATTCCAAACACCATCATATGGTTCTACGTCTTCTCCAGCCCTATGTCTTTGGTATCTATTGACAACACCCTCTAGAAAAGAGTTTTGGAAACCTTCCGTTATACCCTCTATACCAGCACCTTTAGCTATTTTCCCTATTAATTCCATTCCATTGCCAGAAGCTATACCATTCATACCAAACATTCTTCTTGTAAGATCAATAGCATTTTCAGTACCTCGTAACAAAACACCACCAATAGCAGCTTCAGTTAGGCCAGTAAAACTACCAGTAACTATACCCGCCTCAAAGGATAACTGTTTAGCTAGGAAATCTTTTGCAAACTCTTTAACATACTCTGGATCTTCATTAGGTTTTTCGAGTAGTATTCTGTTATAAATCTTTTGGAATAGAGGAGACTTCTCTACTGATTCCATAGGCAAATCAATAATAGAATTATAAACATTACCAGCCTGTGTTAGACCAGAGGTTATAGCACTAGATGTGCCAAAGGATAAAGCTCCAGCAGCATTGGCAGACATACCAGCAAATCTCTTTAACAATAAGCCACCAACACCACCACCCATAAGGGTTAATAAAGTCCCTGGGCCTGACATTAATAAAGCACCTAATATAGTACTTAGATCTCCACCTACATGAAATTCTCCAGTTTCTTTATCTTTATATATAAAATCTTTTTGCAATGATGCTTTTGCTTCATCAGAAAGATCATTAAGAAAGTGTCTAACATTTCTTTGCTCTATCTCTCGTTGTCCTATGTCTGGAGATATGCCAAACACATTCCTTAACCCAGTCTTCATTGAATACCATTGACCTAAAGCACCACCAATGACTATATTCTTAGCTTCTCTAGGGCTAATATTAAATTGCCAAAAACCTTGATACTG
>VTLG01002401.1_pt1 | contig 33175 bp, 37 predicted proteins | sample 4694571 | NCBI WGS metagenome assembly VTLG01 (sample SAMN12604809, study PRJNA352737) | marine metagenome | biome: ENVO:00000447; feature: ENVO:00000209|ENVO:00000569|ENVO:01000036; material: ENVO:00002151; isolation source: viral sequences binned using virsorter ...
CCGATTCAAAGTCTTCGGACACCTCAATGACTGGTTTGAAGAGATGAGGATCTATCATCGTCAGGACGGCAAGATCATCAAGAAGCATGATGACCTCATGGCAGCAACCCGTTATGGAGTACAGTCTCTCAGATATTCCAGGACACTCTCATTCGAACCACGACCCCGCTATGCAGAAGGATCCTTGAACTGGAAACCTTTTGCAGCAGAACTCGAAATGGAAGGATTACCAGCATGAGCGTTCTCACCAGGATTCAGAATCTCAAATCAAGATATTCGACGAATATTGGATTGATCCAATCCGAGCAGGATGTTTATAAGGATTTTCTTGGAAAACGGAAAACAGCATTTGGAAATCTTGAGAAGAAGCAAGCACATCATGCTGGATTCGTAAAAGCCTATGAAGGATTCCAGCAGGAATACAAGGATCTTCAAACAGAATATGGGGGAAAGGTAACAGCATTCAAAAGCACTTATGGAGCAGATGCGTTAACTGACAGAGGAGAATCTTTCTATAAATCCCAGTATTCCAAATTCCAGAAAACTTCAGGCTACAAGGATTGGTCGCGTTGGATGGGTGCTATTAGTGCAGGAGCCGGTTGGGCAGTGAGAGATCTCTATGACCGTTCTCATCAGGGTCGTGCAGATTACAAAAGTTTGATTGAAGACCCAATGGCGCAATATGAATCAGGTCACCTGGGGCTTTCTGCCTACACTCCAAAATTCGAAGAAGCATCAGCAAAAGTCACAGGAGGCTACGAAGCTGTTGAAGCTTCCTACAAGGATGTTGAATCTCTAGCCGGTCAAGTCTCCAGTTATGACAAAAACATCGTGACTTCATTAAACAGAATTAAATCCTATGGTGCTACGCAGAAGCAGATCATGGGAAATCTTGAAACAGCAGAAGATTGGTTAGGTTATGACAGAGAAGCAAGGAAACGCGGAACACGAAGATCCGCACAACGTAGAACGATGCTGACCTCACGGTCGGCTTACGCATAAGGAGATATCATGTTTAAAAGTTTAGTTAATTGGGCCAGTAAACAGACAGGCTTCAGTGATGCTTGGAGTGGAGGCAACTGGCGTGACCGACTCCCTGATCTCTCAGGAACTCCGAATTTTGGATCGCCTAATTACCCAGGAATAGGTGATAAAGGTGCTTTATCTTGGTTATCAGACAAAACGACGGAAGGGTTGACAGCATTAGCAACGCCAGGATCAGGCATCCATCGTCTTGGAACAAATGTGGAAGCAACCTGGAAAAGTATTTACGAAGGTGTGGAATACCCTCAAAGAACCTGGGATCAGTGGACACGGTTGGATTTAGCGAACACAGGAACTCCAGGTGGTGATGATGATGTATCAGACAGCCCTTCCGGTGATAGTGGAGGAGGCCCAGTCAAGCCAAACGTGACGAACATCAACATCACAGGAGCGTTGGATCTTGATACGACGGAATCAGAACGCGAACGTGCGGAAAGAATGCGAAGAATGCTTGCCGGTCGTTATGGTCGTGGTGAAACCAACCTCACTGGAGGGACCGGTTTTGGATCCGGATCACAGCGTACTCTTGGAGGTTATGCTTAATGGCAGAGTCTTTTTCATTCCAGGAGCGACAATCCACTCCTGAAGAACGGGAGCTCGCACAGCAGATCTCTCAGGAGTTCTCCGAGGTGGAGACCGAACGCCACAACTGGGAGAACTATTGGCAGGAGATCGCGGAATACATGATCCCAAGGAGAGCAGACTTCAACACGAAGCACTCTCCTGGTGAGAAACGACGCTCGAAGATCTATGAAGGAACTGCAGTGCGAGCCCTCACGAGGTTCGCCAGTGGTCTTCATAACACACTCACAAGCTCTGCCTTATCCTGGTTCCAGTTGAAGGCTCCACGGTTTTTGATGCAGGACCGGGATGTCCAGTTATGGATCGAGGAAGCCCAGAGATTATGCTTGGAAGTTTTTAACCGTCCACAAGGAAACTTCCATCCTGCTGCTCATGAGTTCTATCTCGACCTTGGTGCATTTGGAACCTCCGTGATGCAGATCTATGATGAACCAGGAGTCGGCCCGATGTTCCGAACCTTTCATCTTGGAGAATGCTTCCTTCAGATGAACTACCTCGGAAGAGTCGATACGGTTTATCGGAAGTTCTCTCATACTGCAAAAGCCCTGGTGGAAGAGTTTGGTCTTGAGAATCTTCCTGAAGGAGTTGCGAGATCCTACCTCGAAAGCAACCCCTACAAGAAGTTCGAATGCTTGCATGTCGTCAAACCTCGGAAGAATCGTGACATTGGAGAAGCAGGACCGCAGAACATGCCCTATGAGAGCATCTATATGCTCTTAGACTCAAAGTTCATCACTTCAGTCTCAGGCTTCGAACAGTTTCCATTCTGCATCTCACGCTGGGAGAGACAATCCCAGGAGGTCTATGGTCGTGGTCCAGGGATCGAAGCCATTGCAGATTGCAAGATGCTCAACAAGATGGAGGAACTCGGACTCAAAAGCCTTGCCAAAATGGTTGATCCACCACTGCTCGTACCGGATGACGGATTCCTCTCTCCAATAAGAACCCAGCCTGGTGGACTGAATTACTTCCGCGCAGGATTATCCCAGAACGATCGGATCCAACCTTTGGAGACCCGTGGACGACCCGATTTGAATGAAGCGAAGATGGGCCAGGTCCGTGATGCAATCAACCGTTCCTTCTATCTCGATCTATTGGAGCTCCCTGGGCCGACTGCTGCAGATGGAGATGTGCTTCGTTTTTCTGCAACTGAAATTATGCAGAGACAGCGTGACCGTCTTTCAATCCTCGGCCCGATCGTATCTCGTCAGGAAGTTGAATTCCTCGGTCCATTAGTGGAACGTACACTTTTCATCATGGTTAAAAACCAGATGCTTCCTGCTCCTCCTGAGATTCTTATCGATGCTGATTTCCAGGTCGAGTATTCGAATCCGGTTGGAATTTCACAAAGGGCTGGTGAGATGGCATCGATCTCGAGTTTGATGCAGTTCTTAACACCAATTGCTCAGATTGATCCATCGGTGATGCGCAGATTGGATCCTGGACAGATTGCAACCCTGGCAGCAGAGATCCTGCGTGTTCCACCATCCGTCTTTAAATCAGAAGAAGAATTTGCAGAAGAGATGGAGGCAGAAGCTCAGCAGATGGCAATGCAATCTCAGATGCAGGAACAGATGGCAGTAGCCGAAGCAGATAACCTAGTCTCGATGGCAGACCGCAATCGATCACAAGCATCTCTGAACCTTGCTAAAACGGAAGCAGCTTAAATCGGATTATGAAACCACGTTCGGCACGGATGCCGGGAAGCGTGTATTGGCTGACCTGTGTGGTCGGCATTTTGTGTTCTCCAGCACTTTGGTTCCTGGAGATCCTTATCACACACACACCAATGAGGGACGAAGGTCTGTAGTAACAGACATCATGAACTACTTGAGTGTGTCAATCGGTGAACTTGAACAACTAGAGAGACAATCGCATGACAGAGAACGCGACCTCGACTCCGAGTATTGATCCAGTAGAGACTCCTTCATTAGTGCCAGGTTCAATCCTCGGCAGTGGAGACACTCCAATCCCTGGATCTGAAGAAAGTTCTGGATCTTTCAATCCAGACACACTACCAGTCGAATTAAGAAACGAACCTTCTTTGAGGAATTTCAAGAACGTGAATGACCTCGCAAAGTCTTATGCGAACCTCGTTCACAAGCTTGGAGCTCCCAGTGAAGAACTCGTCCGGGTTCCGAAGGATGGTGACAAGAATGAGGCTTACGACAAACTTGGTCGTCCTGAATCTCCAGAAGCTTACCAATTCGTCGGGGAAACCCCGGATCACTTCAGAAGTTTCGCTCATGATACCGGCCTCTCCCAGGAACAAGCCGGGAAGTTTCATGATTATATGACAGACCTGGCCCGAACGGATAACGAGAACGCCCGTAAGGCTTACGAACAGGAACAGCTGGATTACCAGCAAGGGCTCTCCAAAGAATGGGGAGATGAGTATGGTAAGAACTCAGAGCTTGCCAGACGGGCATTCCTGCAATTTGCAGATCAGGATACCCTCAAGTTCATGGAGCAATCAGGTCTCGGGAATCATCCCGGGTTAACCAAGATGTTCTCCAGAATCGGTAAAGCTTTTAGTGAAGACGGAAGACTAATGTCTGGTGATGATGGTCGCATCGGTGGCATGTCATCAACAACAGCAGAAGCAAAGATCAAGGAATTGAAATCCGATAAGGATTTTCAACTCGCATACAATAGTGCAACGCATCCGAAACATGCTGATGCAGTAAAAGAATTAACGAATTTATATCATTACCTAGGTTAACAAAAAGTTAACCAGGTAAATCCCCTGCTCTCGGTTTTTTGGCCTCGGATAATTCGATCGAGAACCCAAACGCTTAAAGAGCCCACAATAAGGAGCCTCCTCGAGATAACTCCAGTGATTTGGCAGGACAACCAAAAATCATTGGAGTTTCATGTCTGTAAACATAACGACTGCTTTCACGAAGCAGTATTCAGATAACATCATCTCTCTCGTGCAACAACGTGGATCGCGTTTAAGAAATGCGGTTAATGTTGAAACCGGGAAGCGTGGTGAAGAAGTCTACATGGAGAGGATCGGCTCCGTTACCGCTCAGAAGGTAACATCCCGTCACGCGGATTCTCCGCAGATCGATACACCGCATTCCAGACGTAGAGTGACTCCGGTCTCCTACGATTGGGGTGACATGATCGATGATGTCGATCGCGTTCGTATGCTCGTTGATCCGACATCCGTTTACGCCCAGAATGCAGCTTCTGCAATGGGAAGAGCGATCGATAATGAGATCCTCGATGCCATGAGTGGAACTGCTGCAACCGGAGTAGCCGGTGCAGGATCTGCTTCATTGTCGAACACCGTTGCTATCGGTTCAGCAACCTATGGTAACTCATCCGGAGACTGCGGTTTGACGGTTTCAAAACTTGTCGAAGCCCGTCAGAAGATCAATGCCGGTGAAGGGGATGATCGGGATCTGGAAGGAAATCCGAACATTTTTGTTGCGGTCAATTCCTTACAACTCGCTCACTTGCTCTCGGACATCTCATTCGGTCACAAGCATGGAGGAACGATCACCGTCACTAGTGGTGGTGCAGGATCCCAGATGGGTGCTGATATGAGCCAGGTCCGATCCCTTGCAATGGGTGAGATCACGGATTTCATGGGAATGAGATTCATCCGAACAGAGCTCCTGAATACCGATTCCAGTGACGATCAACTCGTCATGATGTGGCATCGCGATGGAATGGGACTCTGTATCTGGGATGACATCCGAGCCCGGATCACAGAACGTGCTGACAAGAGATTCAGCACTTATGTTTATTTCTCGATGACTGTCGGGAGTGTGAGATTGCAGGAAGAAAAGGTCTGTTCGATCGCTTGTCATCCTGCGTAATCAGTAGCGACCACTTCATGAGAGGTGGTCGTCTTTTTAATCCCAGCTGAAAGGAGTAAGTTATGGGAGTAGTAAATTTAGTCGGAACCAAGACCACCGATCTGGTGGCAGCGAAGCAAACCTTCGTTGATTCCCGTTATCATTATGGTCGGGTTCGATCGACCTTTGATGTGGTTGAAACCAACGCAGATGATTCGATCAACTCGACTTTTCATCTAGCTCGGCTTCCTTCGAATGCCGTGATTCTTCCTTCGTCAACGATTTATTTCGATAACGTAGGTGGATCCGGTGCAACCGCTGACATTGGAGTTTATGCAGTTGATGGGAATCTGGCAAACGCTGATGATGTCGATGCCATCAATGATGGAATTGCAGTCGCAACCGCAGGATCTGCATCCGTCATCAAGGACTTTGCCACTTCAGCAACAGCCCTTTGGGATTATGTGGCTTCCGAGTCAAGTGATCCAGGAGGATTGCTGGATATCAAAGTCGCTTTATTGGATGCTGCCATTGATGCAGCAGGATCCATTGCATTAGAACTCTATTACGTTGTCGATTAATGACGAGCGTAGTTGAGATCTGCAACATAGGCTTGACGAACCTGGGCGACCAGAAGATATCAAGCCTAACTGATAACAACGAAAGAGCACGGCTTTGCAATCTTCGTTATGAAGATACTCGCGATGCCGTGCTTCGCTCCTATCCCTGGACATGTGCCGTCGCCAGAACAAAGCTCGCTCAATCTACTGATACACCCTCCTGGGGGTTCTCTTATAAATATGCTCTTCCTTCTGATTGTCTCCGAGTCTTAGATCTTTATGATTGGGATGATGAGCATTATGTCGAAAACGGTTTCATCGTCACTGATTCCGAACAAGCCTGGATCAAATACATCAAAAGGGTCGAGGATCCGAATGAGTTTGATGCACTCGTGATCCATGCAATCGGGTTGAGGCTTGCAATGGAAATTGCAGAGTCCCTCACAGGACGACCTGAGCTTCGGAACAACATGCTTGCAAAATACAATGCCATTTTGTCAGAAGCACGAAGTGCTGACAGTTCTGAGCGTGGCAATGTAAATACGATCTATGCAGATGTTTTCCTCGAAGCAAGGAGATAAATGCCACGGGTTCAAGCCGTCCAAACATCTTTTGCGGATGGTCAGATATCTCCGAGGATGCAGGGTTATGTTGATCTTCCCAGTTACAAGAATTCTCTAAAAGTCTGCCAGAACTATATTCCTCTACCACAAGGATCGGTAGCCAGACGACCAGGTTCCTATTTTGTTTCAAAAACCAAAGACAACGGATCAGTCCGACTCGTACCTTTCAATTTCGGTCAGGGTCAGAGTTATATTCTTGAGTTCGGCAATTTATATGTCCGATTCTACCGAACAGATGCTGTTCTCACGACCTCGATCACCAACGGAGATGTATCCTCAGTCAACACCTCCACTCAGACGATCACGTTAGGAGGCTCCGGTCATGGTTTATCCACTGGAGATGAAGTTTATCTAACCCTCGGGGCTGGAGCAGCTGCACCAGGTGGATTAACAACCGGACAAAGGTATTTCATTCATTATGTTTCCGGGTCAACAATTCGATTATCTCTGGCAGACAATACTCTTGGAACTGCACTGAATCTCACATCAGCAGGATCTGGAACGAGAACCTTCGTCAAACCTCTGGAGGTGACAACCACTTACACAACCTCCAATCTTGATGATCTCTACTTTACTCAATCAGCTGATGTGCTCTTCATTGCTCACCCTGATCACACACCAAGGGAATTAAAGAGAACAGCAGATACGACCTGGGTTCTGTCTGATTTAGTCTTAAAAGACGGACCTTATCTTCCGGTCAACACCGAGGACACCACATTAACGATCAGTCTGACAACAGCGGGTTCGATCGGGACTTTCCTGGATGCAAATGTAAATGTTGGAACAGATACCATCACACTAACAGCACATGGTCTTGCAGATGATCAATTAGTAAGATTGACGACGACCGGAACCCTTCCAGCAGGTTTGGCAACCTCAACCGATTATTATGTGATCTCCTCTAAAATCGATAGTTTTAAGCTTTCTACAACGATGGGTTCTACTGCGGTGACTATCTCTGGTGCAAGCGGTGGTGGAACCCATACGGTTTCATACTATGATTATGGACATGCGCTTGCCGGGGAGGTGAGTGCATCGAACGTATCCATTGCTGATGAAATGTTCACACTCACCAATCATCCTTTAGTCAATGGTCAGCAGATCTTCATCCATCCGACAGACAGTTCCCATAACCTAACTGGGCCGACCTTAAACAAAGATAATCTCTACTATATAATTGCTGCAACCACGAATACCTTTAAGATCTCTACTTCAATCAGTGGAGCTCCGGTTGCTTTGGGTGGAACCTCCCTTGCAGGAGACTTCAAGATCTATCGTAAATTCATTCCGAAGAATTCGGTCATCACGATCGATGCTTCATCAACAACTGGAATCAACTCCGATTCAGGATTTACTTCCGGAGATGTTAACCGCTTGATTCGCTTGAACCTCGAAGTTGCCCCTCAGATCCAATGGGGCTATGCCCAAATTGCTTCCAGGACAGATGCAGATACGATCACAGCAACGGTTAAAAGCCACATGGCTTACATCAACACGACAACGGAATGGCAACTTGGAAGCTTCTCGACTGAATCCGGGTTTCCAAGAACAGTCCAGATCTTTCAGCAAAGATTAGTTTTTGCAGGAACAAGCTCTGAACCACAAACCGTTCATTTTTCCAAGTCTGGAGATTTCGATAATTTTGCAGCCTCAGAACCATTAGGAGTTCAAACCGGAAACTTCGATACTTCCGGAGCCTCGATCATGGGTGAGCAGATCTATTCGGATAATTCCATCAGCCTTATGATCTCGTCGGACACTGTCGATAAGATCGAGTGGCTCCAGGAAGGTCGTCGCATGACGATTGGAACTTCCGGTGGTATTTTCCAGATGTTTGGAAACCGTGATGACACGACGATCACACCATTTTCCTTCTCTGTTGAGAAGATCTCGAACTGGCAAGCACATGACTCCGCTTTACCAGCGCAGATCGGGAACAACATGGTTTATGTCCAGAAGAATGGACGAAAGGTGAGAGAACTCGTCTTCGACCGCGAACAAGACAAGTATTCTGCAAAAGACATCACATTACGAGCCGAAGACATCACTCAAACCGGTATCACAGGGATGGTCTTCCAGGATCAACCGGCTTCCTTGATCTGGTGCATCCGGACAGATGGAAAGCTTGTTTCCTGTACTTACAATCTTGATCTGAACATGGCTTCCTGGGCGATTCACTCCCTCGGAGGAACTCACACCGATGCCACCTATGGGGATCACTCCAAAGTCGATTCTCTGACAGTAATTCCTCGAGGAAGCTACGATCAGCTTTGGATGGTTGTCAAACGCCATGTCGATGAATACTTCACTCAGATTGCACACACTGCAATCACGGATGCAACCGACAAGATCGGGATTACCTCACATGGCTTGGCAGATGGAACTGCGGTCAAAATGACGACTGATGGAACAATGCCGACGAATCTTACTAGTGGAACGACTTATTATGTAAGGGATTCTGCAACGAATGATTTCAAGCTTGCTGCAACCTCCGGAGGGTCTGCTATCGCCATTACCCAAGGATCCGGCACACACACACTTTATAAGATCGATTCAGAGCAATATTTCATTGAATACCTCGAACAGTTCTATGACAGTTCGATGGATCAAGACGATGCTCACTATGTCGATTGCGGATCCTATTATTCCGGGTCATCAGCATCTACGCTCACCGGACTGGATTACCTCGAAGGTGAGGCAATTTTAGTTCTTGGGAACAAAGCAGTCCAACCAGGCAAGACGATCTCAGCAGGATCAATCACTCCAGATCTTGCAGTAACCACGGCAAGGATTGGTTTGGTTTACAACTCTGATGTCCAGACCCTTCCATTGGCAATCGGGGATGTTCAGACTTCGACTTCGATTGGAAACAAGAAACGGATCCATCGGATCGTCGTAAAACTTCTGGATTCGATGTCGATCCAATACGGTATGGATTCCGATGATCTCACAGAAGAAGTCTTCCGTTCAGCCGGGGATGCAATCGGTGCTGCATTATCCTTGTTCACCGGAGACCGCGAGCTCACGATGCCTGGGATCTACGACACGGAAGGAAAAATCTATCTCCGTCAGGATGCTCCTTATCCGAGCAACATTCTGATGATTGCAATCGACTACGAAACAAACGAGTAAGTTATGATTCCATTAGCAGCAGCAGCAGCAGGAGCAGGGGCAGGAGCAGGGGCAGCAGCAGGAGGAGCATCTGCAGCAGGATGGGGAATTTTTGCTTTACAGGGGTTATCAACCTTGTGGGGCATGAGCCAACAACAGAAACAATCGAGGTTTTCAGAATATCAGCTTCGTCGTCAGGCAGCTGCTCAAAAGGCATTTGCCAACGAGATGTATGGACTCACCAGCGAGCAAGCAGCTGGAGTCCGTGGCCAGGGGGAGCGAACGGCTCGTCAGATCGAGACTCAAGGAAAGTATAAGCTTTTCTACATGGAAGATGCTTCGAAGCGGAGAATCGGAGATATGACGGCAAGGATCGGATCATCCGGAGCCGTTTTAAATTATGGATCGGGTCGTCGTGCGATCATGACTCAAGCAAGAATGGATAAGTTATCCATGAGAATGCAAGCAGCAGAAACCAAACGCATGGTAGCAGAGACCCGTTACAGTGCAGATACTCAAGCCCATTACATGATGAAGTCTGCTGGAATCAATCGAAGGAATTACATGGCATCAGCTTCGAACTGGAATCAGCAAGCAAACTTCTTATCTGCATCTAGACCATACCAGGCTGCAAGCTCACTGCTTTCAGGCTCCTCAAGCATCATCCAGACTCAAATGATGTTACCGCAAAAAGAACGAATCTGGTCTTAACATGGCAAAACTTCCTTTCCAACAAATGGATTTCCTGCCGGGAACCGAAGTTGCTGGTTCTCGGACAAGCTCATTGACTCCGCCTCCAAGTCTGCAAGGTGTCATCGATTCAGGTCGCCAGTTCTATGGAGCCCAGATGGATGTTGCAGAATCCATGATGGATCTCGGTCAGACGATCGCGAAAGCCGTGATGATTGATCGAAACGAAGAAAAACGTAAAGAAAAAATTGATCAAAATAACTCTAAGAATGAACTGGCTAATGAACTTGGTGAAGCATCTTTCAATATTTTTAAACGATCACGAATAGATCCATCTCAGAATTACGAACAACAGTTGCTTGACCTGGTTCAAGTTCGATCCGGTACAGATCGGCCCATGACGGAAGGTCGATCGATCCTTGAGCGATACCAGGATATGGCAAGGGAGCGTGGTTGGGATGAGGAATTTGTCAAAACCTACGGCCCTTTTGCAGACAGTGTTGTTCGTCAAGCCCGCAAAGGAATCTTTGTTGATATCAATAGTTTTGAAACAAAGGCTTTAAGCGATCGAAGAGAATTAGCATTCAATACGAAGCTTATTGAGTTCAAGAAAAAGATCATCAATACAGACCTCGATCTTTTAGATAAACCAGAATTAGCTGAAACAAAAATTAAAGCTATCAGAGATAACTTTGCAGCATTTGCGGAAGATATAGTCAAACAAACAAATGGTTTCAGTGGTCCAGGCTTCCAAACCGATGATGAATTGAAAGATGCAAAACAAGAAATTATCAATAAATTAGAAAACCACTTTTTAGAGGATGGTAGACGTTGGAAGCTTAAAAATCTGCAAGCATCTGAAGATGAGAAAACCCAGCAAAGCATTCGTATTTTCAGAGAAGCAGAAAATAAGATGCTTCAAAGAATTGCTGATGAAAAAATCATTGAAAATATTCAAGAAAATAAAGATTTCAGCAAAGATCGATCAGACTTATTGAATGTTGCTCTTAACCATATTAATGAAAATGCAAAAAAACTTTATCCGGATGATAAAGAAAAGCAGTCTAAATACATTGGTGATTCAACTATTGAATTTCAAACGAAATACATTACTGAGAACAATCAGCTGAATCTTAAAGCTGTTGAAAGGGTTTTAAGGCACAAAGCAGAAGAAGATCGAAAAAAGGAATTACAAAAACAAGAGACCGATCAGACGAATCTGGTGACAGCACAAACTGGTCTTGAGGATGAACTTCTTGATATTGAGGCAAGATATGAATCTGAGCAAATTACAGAAGCTGAAGCTTTAAATGAAGTCAAGGCATCAATAAATAAATATGTAGCAGAGTATGACAAACCGGAGGAAGGTGACAAGAAACAGAAGAATATTAACTTCAATAAACAATTAAAGAATCTTTTAAGAAGAACATCTTTAGATGAAAAGCGTTTTGTTCTTTTAAAAGAAGCGAGAAAAGCTGTTGCTCAGAAAAAGCAGGATGAAATTGCAGCAGAAGAACTTCGCCAGGCTCATTTGCTTGAGCAGGAAGATAATGCAGCAGATATCTTCAAGAAAAGGGCAATTTCGATCTTTGAGCAACAAAGAAAAGATCGTTTAGGTGTTAAGGCATTTGTTAATGCTTTAGAAGATCTTCGGGAGCAAGTTGTTTTTGAGGTTGTTGGAGATCGAGTAGATGACCCAAATTTTGATGCAGAATTAGCAACTAAAATTACTGAGACCCTGGATGATATTATTGTCAGTAATGAGGAAGTTATTGCTCTTCGTCAACAAGATGAGGAGATCGATCTTGAGGTTTTAAGTGCTGAACGTGCCTTCATCAACGGTCGAGATGCTGATCCAAGTACAGGACAAAAAGGTGCCCGTGGTTTAAAAAGAATCATTGAGGATATTGAGGGGAAAGGGCTCAATGTCTCACGAACAATGATTGAAGTTTATAAAGAGATCAACATCCTTGAAAAGCAGATTGGAACAGGGCTTACCAGTAATGCAGCAAAACATCGTTTTAATATCAGTCATGGTTACAACGAATCCAAAGAGGCTTTAGTTTCAGCTATGCGCGGTCGTGTTCAGGATCGTGAAACAGAAAAGCTCGTCCAAAGCATCGATAGTCAGGTTCAAGATATTGCTGTTGGTATCAATCGTGGTGATTTCCAGTTTGCACCAAGGAGTTTCAAGGATGATTTAAATCTTCTGACTTCCCCCCAAGAAGCTGATCCCAGAATGGCAGCAATTGCTTCAATCATTGAAAGATACACTGGTGATGATGGACTTTGGAGAGTTCCTGAAGCTCGAGAGAAGATTCGAATGTTGGCAAAGCAGATTGACTATGCTGATGCTGAATTATTGGTTAAGACAAATCCTGCTGCTGCAATAGAGGCTTTAAAAATTGCCGGTGTTCCCAAAGAAGACATTATTTTCCCAGGTTTAGAGAATACAGACCGGAGTAGACTGACACTTCGTGCTGAAGAGAATTTAAAGAAATTGACAGAATCCAAAAGAGCAAGGCTTAGTCTTCAACTGGAAAACTATCTTCAGTGGGTAAGGACTGGAGATAAAAGGGCAGCAAAGGAATTTGGAATAGAAGCATTTGAAGAAAATCCTGTTGGAAAAGACCGAACTTTTTTTAATGTGTTTTTGAAAGAGCATATCGGCCCAGGCAAAGAGTTTTCAGATACTGAAGGTGCTATTTTCGAAGGGCAGCTTCGTTATGCACAAGCCTTTGGTGATGCCAGGAATGGTGGAGACAAAAAGTATGGCCCAGGAACATCATTAGAAGAAAAATCTCTCGTACAACTGAATCAAATCCTCTTTGATTTTAATCCTCTCGAGTTCTTAGAAGACTCAGCATACAAGGACATGCCAGATGCTCAGTTTCTGGAATCATCCTATCGCAGTATGCAAAAGGAGATAATGGGGATCCTTGGGAAACGAAAAGCAGATTCACCATTTTTCCCTCTTGGACAATATCGTGAACTTTATCCGGATGACAAGAATCCATTCAGTGAAAATCGGATGGATTTTCTTATTAAGAAACAACTCGAATTTGGTGGTGATGTCAGGCTTTTTACAAATGATGAGGTTGATTCATATAATGAGTCCTGGACAGATTTCAACGGGTTGGAACGTGCTGGATTCTTAAAAACCATGAAAGACCAAAGCAAACGACCAGAGCTTTTTGGTCAGATGTTTGAAGAATTAGCTCAAGGAACCAGCATCAAGCATTCAGACCAGGTTTATCTTGAAAACCAGGACCGTTCCGAGATCGTCAAAAGGATTCACCGGACACGAGATTATGACGAAGCGACCATAAATAAAGCGATGGGAGATGTTGGGATGGATGCTTCCGATTTGAATGCTGCATTAGAAGAGGATCCAGATCTTGAGAATTTTATGGGAGCATTCATCTATCATGAAGATCGTGGAATGGCAATGTATCACATGTTCCGGAAATATGTTGTTGGAGGTTTAACAACAAAGGATGTGGATGCAGGAGATCTTAAACTTATTGTCAAAAGTGCAGTGAAAGATCTTATTTCCAGAAAGAACCATGTTGTTTCTGCATCACCATTTGAAGAAGAGATTGATGGGATGTCAATCCTGCTTCCGAAGGATAAGATTCCAGATTATTCAGCACAACTACCAGGTCTTTATCAGGGTTCTCCAGCAACATCAATAAGTATTCTTGGTTCTCCGGAAATTACATATGGGGATCATCCACAAAGTATGGACCTATTTACCTCTAAAGACATCCAACTTGGATTGAAACTTTTCATAGATGAAGAGCTCCCACCAATCCTGACTTCCTATCAATTTGCAGTCTTGATGAATGACGAGAATTTATTTTTCCAAAATAGTGAAGATGGAGAAGGATTGACCTTGTATCACTTTGCTTCTGAAGATGGTCAGAATCCGGAAAAAGTCGCGGGTGTGGATGGTACTGGTAAGGCCCGTGAAATCAAGCTTAGTTTTGATAAGTTGTTTAAAAACATCCTTGATGTAAGAAAAGGATTTCAGGTTGAACTCAAGCCTGCCGAGGCTCTCAAAGCCATTCCACCTAGCCCTGTGGGGAATGTATGGCCTGGGACTAGAGTAAATTAATGTATTTCCGTAAAAACACTGGATTTGATCCATCAGTTACAGTTCGATCGACCGAGAACTATCGGCCTTCGCTTGGGGCTGCGCTTTATCACGGGATGAAAGAATCCTGGGAGACCAGTTCTCTTATGCTTGGTGACAGTCTCATTCGCAACTACATGTCGCGTGGTCGTGGAAACATCATGAATCCGGATGAGTGGAGATCCTCGAAATATTATCGACCAGGTCTCGAATATGAAGAAGGGATGACGGATGAATATGCAAAGGTTTTAGCAACCCGTTATGACAGGACAAAGCAGAACGAAGTTGTTTATGAAAAAACAGGAGCTCTCGGAGCAACTGCGTATTTTGGAGGTGCATTGTTGGGAGCCTTACCAGACCCGATTAATGTTGTTCCATTCATGGGTTTGCTCAAAAAGACGAGACCGCTGAGAACAAGAATGTCGAAGAATGTCTTGGGTCGCGTTGGTGTTGGTGCGATCGAGGGCGGTGTTGGTGCAGCTGCCTTGCAGCCGTTACTTGCAGCAGATCGAAAGTCTCACCAGGAACGATACGACATGAAGATGGCAGCAACCGACATTCTGATCGGGATTGGAGCCGGTGGTTTCTTAACTGGTGTCATGGAAGGAGGAAAGCTTGCCTTAAAGAAGTATTCGACTGATCTGGAAACCGGGATCCAGACTCCGATCGAGGAACCAAGAGTCTCAAGGAACCTGGATCGCTTTTCGATTGAAGGACTGACCAATTTCTTCAGAAGAGGATTTCTCCAATTAGATAATAATCGACCCGTTGATATTGCAGGAATTGAGAATCCCGGACCAAGAACAAGACCATTGACTCCCGAACTGACAACAGTTCGAGGGGTTGGAACACTTAGATCGGATGTTAAAGATATCGAGACTCGATTAGAGTTTGTCCCATATGATGAAGTTGTAGCCTCGCATATTGATGAAGGAGACAGGTTGGTTGAAAACCCAGGATACCCTCAAAGGCTTCAACCACGAGATCGTGACTCTGCGGAATCCATATCTCAGATTCAGGAGATTTCCGGGAAGGACTTTGATGCCAGGACACTTGTTTGGATAGATTCAACGGGGAAAAGTGGTCCTATGGTTGTTGCTAAAGACAACAATATTGATTCAGGTAATGGTCGTTTTTTAGCCCTTATGAGGGTTTTAAAAGAAGGAGGTTGGAAGGCGAAAGAGTATCGAGATTGGATGAAGCATGAGGCTCCAAGGTTAAATTTAGATCCAGCAATTGTAGATGCAGACCCTAAAACCATTTTAATCCGAAGAAGAATAACCGATCTGGATCGAGAAACGAGGATTAAATTTACTCAGCGATCGAACACTGATGAAGTTGCAAAGATGCAACCGGATGAAATTGCAATCAGTGATTCTTCGATGATGGATGAGAGTCTTTTGCGATTTTTACAAGATAAGAACATTCGAGATGATGTGAATTTAGAATTTGTCAACCGCATTTTTGATTCTCTTCCTTCAGCGGAAAGAAAGGGTCTGACAACAAAAGGCAAAGTCAACGAAGAAGGTTATCAAAGAATTGAAAGGGCATTACTGGCAAAAGCATTTCATTCTCCGGAGCATCCGGAATTTTTAAGCACGATGATCAACAATACCGCGAGTGATGTTAAGCAGATCGCGAATGCTTTAAAAAACACGGCTCGTCGCTGGGTTTATATGAAAGCAAAGATGAAAGCTGGAGTGTTCATCAACCAGGATCCGACTAGCCATCTTCTTGAAGCAATTAATGAATTTAAAAATTTAAAAAGCTCTTTAAGAAAAAAAGCATCTGAAAAGTTTACAAAAGAAGACATAAAAAAGGGGATGTCGGAGAAGTTGATCGGTAAAACCAAAGGTTTTCGTTATGTTCTTCGTGAGCATGTGAATGTTCTCCGCGACCAGATGAACCTGGATCCTACCGTTGGAACACACGCAAACACTGTTCTGTTTCTCGATTTCTTATCCGTTGCAGATTCCCAGGAAAAAATAGAACTCGGTTTGCGATCCTTCATCGACGAGCTCGAAGCCTATCCGGTTGATCAACCGAGCATCTTTGACCAGCCGACGATGGAAGCAATCCTTGATCGAACGATCGGAGCTCACCGGACGGATCTGAAGGTTGATGTTCAGAGAATGGAAGTCGATGCTCAAACTGCTGAGAGTCCTGGTGGTATTGTTCGTGTAAAAAGTTTAGATGAGTTGTATCAAAAAGCAGAAGAAAAAGGAGAGCCGATTCTTCATAAAGCTTATGCTTTTACAGACCATAAGGGGACTACTTATATACCCACTGAAAAAGTTTTAAAGGAGCTTGGCTACACCAGTAATTATATTTTAGCTCATGAAAGAAACATCATGAAGGCTAGAAAGCTGGTTGAGGAGGAAGATGAAATAGTTCAGGATATAATGGAAGCAGTAGAGATAGGAGACGAAGAAGCAGTAAAACCCGGAACAATAGTATATTATGAGAGTGTTAAAGATGTTGAGGGAGTAAATAGGGCAGAATTAGAAATAGAAGTCGTAGCGCAAGAGTTTGCTCAACAAGATTTAGCTGCTGGTAAAAATTTTGAGACCCCCACCAGACCCCCTGCTGAAGTTGTTCCGGAAAAACTGCTGTCAACAATCAAGAGATTGATTACCAGCGGTGAAACTTCAAAGAAATATATATTCCACACAACCAATACTTTGGATCCAATCATTGATAATGGTTTAGATACTGGAGGTTTTGCTGGATCACCAATTGGAGATCGTGGTCTTGGTGGTTTTGTCCATGTTTTTTTAAGATCAGATCTACCTAAATCATTGAGGGATAAAGACCTTCCAATGGTTGAATTAGAATCAGATTATAAGCCGATCAAGCCGATCTGGACATTTCTTTCAGATGACCTTGAGCTTCCAGATGTTTATGGTTTTAGAAGTCAAGAACTTGGTGATGGGCCTCAACCACCTACGGAGTTGAGTCCTGCAATATTAGCTAGAGAACAAGAAATTCAACAAAGAAATCGCGAAGATATTTCCGATCTTTATCAAGCAAGAGAAGCTTTTGATGAAACAAAAGTCCGAGAAGAAATCGAGTCTGAGCAGATTCACGCCCAGGATGAAGAGATTGATTTTCGAGCTCGAGAAGAAGAAGACATTATTGAGGAAATCCCGGAACAAGGGCCGAGTGATCAAGAACTTGAACAGCTTGAAGCATTAGCCGACCAGGAACTTAACCAGGTGCAGGATTGGAATCCTAAAAAAGAATTAGCAGAAATTGAAGAGCTTGAACGGATCGGAGATGCAATGGATGAAGAGTCTCCAATGATGAACTGCATACTCGGAAAACTCTAATGGCTAAAGAACAAATGAAGCTGTTCGATCCATGCATCGCGATCGGCAAGAACACATTCAATCTTTCTGAAGAAGATGCAGCTGCGATCGTCGAACAGATGCGGAATGTTGCCAAAGGAATCACTCAAGGAGATGTTCAGGTTCGTGTGAAAAAGATCATGCGAGCCGAATCTGCGATGCAGAAAAAGTGGGTGAAACAGAAGAAACTGCAAATCAAGCTCAACAAATTAAAGGATACAAAAAACTTCAATCGGATCATCGATAGCCTGAGTGAGCGTGAGAATCTAAAAAGAACCAATCCCGGTCTTTACCGGAGGATCATGAAGATGCTCGGTAAGGACCCAAAGGAAGAGCTTGGTTTAACCGGGGAGGTTCGTGCTAGATACACAGGATCATTCCTGCAAAGGCGTGGAGGCCAGGATTCTGCTGCCGATCGGATGCTTGCAGCTGAGCGATCGAATGTCGGTTATATGCTTCGTGAAATGCTGCGCGGACACAACATGACGGAAAAGGAGTTCTATAAATGGGTGGATGACGAACAGAACTTGATTGATGTCGTCAAAGAGCAATTCGGCCCGAATGGCGAGGGATTTAATTTAGAAACACCAACACGCTATACCAATAATGATCGTGCATATACCTTCGCAAAAGCTAGGGTGATGCTGAAGAAAAAGTGGGTTGACCTAGCAAACCGCGAAGGAGCAATGATCGGTTGGCTTCCGAACCATGTCATTACTCAATATCACGATCCGATAAAGATTTTTAAAGCCGGCAAAGACCAATGGATCGCAGATCAGCTGGAGTTCATCGGAACCGGGACTGAAGCAGAAACTCGAACCTTCGGGATGATGGATGAGGTACAGAGAAGACAGTTCCTCGATGCAGCCTGGACGAACATCGTTGAAGGAAAAAGAACGAGCATCGATGAAGCCCCCCAGGTGAAGGTTCCCGGGAACCTGGCGAAGCGCATGTCGCAGCATCGAAAGATTCATTATGGATCCGATGAGAACTGGCTCGCCAATTTCAATAAATACGGAAGTGGTGATCTAAAATATTCGATGTTTTCAGAACTCAAAAACCTTTCTGACGAAGTCATTCTTCTCCAGGAGTTTGGATCCAATCCGGAGCTCTCGCAGAAAAACCTCTGGGACAAGCTTGAAGCTTGGGCTGCAAATCCTCCGGATGGTAAACAAAGGAGCTTTAACAGAAAAACAATCGAGAATCATTGGAAATGGGTTTCCGGAGAGTCTTATCACATCGCGAACCCTGCTGGCTACGGGCCATCCCTAGCAACTGCAACTCAGTCATATCTTGCATTGCAGAATATGTCGAAACTTGGTGGATCTCTATTCCCAAGCTTTTCCGATCTTTCCACATCTGTTCAGACTTATCGTTATCACGGGATCGATTACCTTAAAGGGATCCATGATCATTTTGAGAACTTCTCAAAGAAGCTTTCTCAGGATGAGCGAACAGAAGTTTTGTATCAGCTGGCAGAATATAACGACATGATTCTTGGAGGATTTCATTCCAGATATGCCCTTGATAATCCGAGAGCCGGTTTCATTGCAAGAATGCAAGACCAGTTTTTTAAATTAAATCTACTTGCAGGATGGACTTACAACAATCGGGCAGCTGCTCAGTTCGTGATGTCTGGAAACATTGCAAGGAACTTGACCGGAGCCTTCAATGACTTGAATCCGAATCTCAGGCGTGTTCTCCAGCAGTATAATATTGGAGAAGCTGATTGGGAAATCATGCGTGATCTGGGAGTTAAGACGATCGATGAAAATGGAACCTTATTACCAGACACCACACCCACACAAGAGTTGGATCTTAACCGAAAGCAGTATTTCACACCGGATATTTTAGAAGATGCAGCTGATGCTCCTGGAATGACATTAGGAGATCAAAAGGCAATGCGTGATCTCAGCATGAAGATGAGGAATTTCTTCGTTCAAGAAGGTCGAACCGCAATCCCGGAACCAGGTGCAGCAGATCGAGCTTTTATGCTTCAAGGCTCACAAAGAGGAACCTTCACGAGAACTTTTTTCGAAGCCCTGGTGCAGTTCAGATCCTTTCCAATCGTTTACCTACGTAAGCTCGGACCAAGATACGCACAGCAAGGAACACTTTATACCATCGGAAACCTTGCAGCGATGACAATGATCGGGTATGTGTCGATGTCAGCAAAGGATTTATTAAAAGGAAAGGAACTTAAACCAACTGACGATCCACGAACCTGGGCTGGCGCTTTTGTCTTCAGTGGAGCCGGTGGGATCCTTGGTGATTTTATCTTCAACGATTTTCAGGGATACGGTAAAGGAGTGATGGATGTCGTTGGAGGTCCGACCGGAGATCTGATCCAGGATTGGGCGACCTGGTTGACTGCATTGGCAAAAGGAGATGATGCAGCTGCGAAGGCATTTAACAACGCGATTCGCATGGCTCCGTATGCAAACCTTTGGTATACGAGAACAATCCTGGATTATATGTTTATCTACAATATTGAAAACTTCTTGAATCCTGGGGTGCTTCGTAGGCGAGAAAAACGAATGAAACGTGATTATAACCAGATTCACAGCCCAATGATGAAACCGTCTACATCACCACTTCGAAGAATCAGTCCACTCTATCAAATGGGTATTCGATGACAGTCTCAGCAACCGTCCCAAGAGCTCAATACACGATCACTTCCGCGAATGTCACCTCCATGGCATCGGATGCTGGTAGTGTCACCTTCAGTGTAACCTTCAAATACCTGGCAACCTCGGAAGTTGTTGCAACGAAGACTTCCTCCGGGACCGATACCGTCCTCACCGAAACCACGCATTATACGCTCTCGGCTGCTGGTGCTTCAGGAACCTTCACGTTCACTGCGACCGGGGCTGCCTTATTCGCAGCAGATGATCTTCTAACCTTCACCAGGAAGATGGAGCAGACCTCGGATACGTTTGATCAGTTATCGGATTATGCCCAGAACGATGCTCTAGATGCAGATACGCTCGAGAATAACTTCGATAAAGCGATCATGATCGTGCAGCAGATGAAGGAAGCTGCCGATCGGAGAATCCATTTTTCTGCAACATCTACTTTTGAAACAACTGGAGAAGCAGCTGCTAAGATCACAGCAACGAAAGCAGATCGTGCTTCGAAGTATTTAAGCTTTGATGCAAATGGTGATATTACGGCATTAACCTCGATCACTGGAGTAACTTACACCGAAACCTCGATTGCTGCTGGTCACATCCTCCGCTACTCAGGATCAGCATGGGTGAATTCCAACATCCTCGCATTAGATGACACAAAGCTTTATTTCGGGACCGATTCTGATATTTCCATAGAATACGATGAGAATGGAGATGACACATTATTATTCCAATCCTTAACAGGAGTAGCACTGAATATTGGTCTTTACTCAGATGCTGGTGAAGACAATGCAGATAAGTGGAGAATAAGTGTTGCAGATGGTGGAACAATGACTTTTGAGAGTTACATCTCTGGTTCTTGGGTTGCCATGATGACCTTGGTCCCTAATGGAACAGCAACCGATTCAGCAATTACCTTTGCTGGGGATTTCACGGTTTCTGGAGACACAACGACTGTCAATACAGAAACTTTACTCGTTGAAGACAAGAATATCGAACTAGGGAAGGTTGGATCTCCGTCTGACTCAACGGCAGATGGTGGAGGTATTACTTTAAAAGGATCTACGGATAAGACGATTCTCTGGGAGAATGACACGGATTCATGGAACTTTAATCAAAATATCGAGACATCTACAACAACCAAAGTTAAGCAAAAAGGAGCATTTATGCAAAGCTCAACACACCAAGCATGGGTATTAGGAGGATAATATGGCAATAGCACGAGGTGCAGGAACAGAAATAGTTCGTAGTATCCATTTAGAAGCTGTAGCTGATACTGCAAAACCTTTGATATATGGGGTACAGCATCATATTTATACTGTTTTAAGTGTGACCTGTTTCGCACAAGCCCTTAATGCAGATACAGATTATATTACGATGTATTTACAGGGATATGATTCAAATGCTGGAACTACAGATGAACCTATTTTCATTTTTCAACAGGATATGTCGGTTGCCCAAACTTATGTCTGGAATGATAAGTTTAGTTTCAATGGAACAGAGCCAACTGATTTCACAGGACCAGTGGATTCTGTAGCTAAACAGGATGCAATTGCAGATCAAGGTAGTTCGGTTCGTCAGGTACTATACATTGATGCTGAACATTCTTCAGATAACATAGATGTAACTTGCACTTTTATCGATCAAAACAATGCATAGAGAGGATCTAACATGATTGGAATAGTAAACAGCACAGGTGCTAGGTCTGGTGTAATTGGGACCACTGTAGGAACACCAGCCGGAGGGCTATCGCTTACAGGAGATACGGATTTAAACCTTGTACATGCTACAGCAAGTTCAGCAAATGTAGATGTTGTAATCCCTTACATAGACCAAGATTGGACATAGGAGGAGTAAATGTCAGGAATCATATCAACTAATGCAGGGAGATCTTCAGGAATAATTGGAACAGCAACATCTGTTCCAGTTGCATTAAGTACTTCCTCAAATAGCTATTCTTATGTGAAAGGTATAGAGAAAAATTCACTTGGTTTATTTGATCATAATTTTTTTGGTGCTTCATATTACACTAGTGCTGAATCAAGCCATTTTGCGCATGGTGGTTGGGTGGAGGTTACAGAAAGTTGGGTAAAAGTAGATACAGGAGATACTACAGGAGACCGATGCGATGATGCAGACCCCTTTTCAGTATTTTCAGGTGGTCAGTTTACACCAACAATAAGTGGATATTATCTCTGTGGTTATAATATATTCTGGGATGATGTATTTAATGCAGGTATGATGGCGAAAGCAATGATGTCAAGAAATGGAAGCCAAACTAATGGGGAATTTGTTGGATATTCTAAGGTTTTTTCATCAGGCACAGATTACGATTTAGCTAATTCAGGAACAGGAATTCTAGCATTAGATTCAAATGACTATGCAAGTGTTATGACCTATAACGACAACAACGAAGCCGATAAAGGTAAAATCCAAGCTGGATCTAACTGTTGGTTTGTATATGTTGGAACTTCTGATCTTACAGTTGATTCATGACACTAGAAGAAGTTCAAAAAAAGAAAGTTATTTTAGAAAAGCAAATTCGGCAGATTCCGTTATTACAACAGCAGTATCATCGTTTATGTGGTATGGAAGAAGTGCTTTTGGAATTAAAAAAAGAATCTGAAAAACCAGATCTTAAAATTGCAGAAACTTTATGACAGGACTCTTCATATTCTTCCTGATTTATATCACTCTAATTCTATCTTTAGTTTCAGGACTCTGGTTTTTAATCAATTACTATGATTCAATAATTTTCAGTAAAACGAGTGAATGAATCCAGCAGATTATGCCTATGCAACAGGTCAACGACACCCAGAACTTGCTATGGAAGTAGATAGTTTACTACAGTTGATAGAAAGAATCGGATTGCCAGCAGTTATTATTGGAGCAACTTTTTTTTATATCTATAAAACTGCACAATCACATCGGGAAGAGGTTAAAAGTTGGCAAGAGAAAGACACGGTAGCAGATTCAAGGCTCATTGAGGTAATTAACCTGAGTAATACGAGAAATGAGCATTTTCAGTCGGCATTGAACGAACAGACAATGGCGATCAAGGAATTGTGTGGTGAAATCAGAGGAATGAAACCAAGCAGAAGATAGTATGGCTAAAGAAATCACTACGACTACGGTTACAAAACCAGATGCTCCAAAACCGATACCTCCCAAAATGTCGGTTAATGAGAGAATCCAAGTATTCAGGTTTGTTGCACGTTTTGTTATAGGTTTATTTGCACTATCCACGTTTTTATATATCGTTCATATAATGTTAGGTAGCTCAGAAGAATTACCTACATCCTCAAAAGACCTTTTAAATATCTTAATTGGCGCATTCATACCGATTCTTGCAGGAATTGCTAAGTTCTACTTTGAATCTGGAGGTGATTTACATCAAGAAGAAGAAAAGAACCCTATTCCACCCCATCCTGAGAAGGAATCTGAGTGAACCATTTCAGTTGGCTTTATGATTTTTTTGTAAGGGATAATTATGATAAACATGAACAGGATAACGAAAGGAAAGAAATGCTCCCAGCCCTCGCAATGGCACAACAGGTTTTATCACTTGTCAGCGTGATTCAAAATCTTGTCAGCTCCGACAAGAACTCAGCTACATCAAATGAAGTTGAAGAAATCATTAAAGCGAAAATTGATGATCCAATTGACAAACTATCTACCGAAGTCCTGGATCAGATTAATGAAAGTGTGGGTGCTGATGCTACTCATAAGTTCAATTCCCTCATCGATTTGGTCAAAGGGAAGTAGCTGGTTGGCAATGCACATCAGTCCTAATTTTACCCTTAAAGAGTTAATCTATTCTCCCGATGCTCAACGAGCTAATATAAAGCAGGAGCCAACTCTTTTAGCGGTTGCACGAATGACTGTCCTAGTCATTAAAGTTCTTCAACCGATTCGAGATCATTATAACAAAGCACTGAAGGTCAATAGCTGCTATCGGTCAAAAGAATGGAATGCCCATATTAATGGATCATCGAAAAGCCATCATTGCTGTAATGGGGAGTCAAGTGCAGCCGATATCGAAATTTCATCTGAATCCGTCAGTAACCTGGAGCTTGCCGAATACATCAGAGATAATTTAGAATTTGATCAGTTGATTCTGGAGAACTATGATCCTAAAAGAATTCAAGCCTGGAATGGTGAAGAAGAAGGACCGAACTCTGGATGGGTCCATGTTTCCTATAATGCTATGGGAAACAATCGTAAGGAAATCAAAAGAATGCTTTATGACAGGAATGGAAAAGCTAAGTATTTCCCAGGACTTACTGAATAAAACCACACACACATTCTATGGTTATTTGTGGTATTATAAAAATCCTCGCAATCCGTTGGAATCAGTGTGCTCCCGTAGTTTAACCGGATAAAACAAGGGATTCCTAATTCTCTTTAAATGAGGTGGGCGTAAGGATCGCGAGGTGGTGTGGTGGTTGGTGTGGTTTTACTGGAGGAGATTCACGGTGGAATCCATATCGATATTATCCCAATCCGTGTAGTTGTTCAAAGTCACATCACTGCTGGAGTGACCGGCCCATTTACTCACCTTCTCCAATGCACCTCCTGCATCGAGAGCTTGAGTGATTCCAGACTTCCTTAAAGTATGAAGCGGATCTCCGGTGAGTCCCAACTGATCTCGGTATTTAGCAAAGATCGACGATAAGGCTCCTGGATGTGCTCGCCATTGTTTGCCTTCCCCAGAATCCAAATACCAGACTTCCTCATTCGACCTCTTGGAATAATCTTCTTTCAGGTATTCGAATAACCTTCGGCCCATCTTGATATTCCTTCCCTGGCGTTTCTTGACTTTGAAATCGACGGGAAGGACATCACGGATCTGAATGATTCCACGATGGATGTTGATTCCTCCATATTCATGACTCAAAGGAATCAAGGGCAAGCTCCAGATCTCGGAAGCTCGCATCAAGGCATACCTGGCAAGCATGTAAACCCTCAAATGATGGGGGTCTCCGGAACTGATGACCAGTTCTTCGAACTGTTTCAGGATCCTCAACTTGTCAACCGGATCATTCTGATTGACCCAGGAGTGAGTCGGCTGCTTCGTATACTGAATCTTTTCAATGAAGATTACCTCATCGATCAGTTTCTTTCTTTTCAACCAGTTGAATGCACCCTGGACATGCCTTTGATGCTTGTTGATCGTGGTATCCAGTAATGGTTTACCCCGGTAGATCATTTTTTTTAGGTGATTCTCAAAGGCCAACTCCATCAAGGAGTTATAAGCTTTGATCCCATGATCTCCGTTGATTTGGATCCAAAGACCCAAGCTCGCCCGATATTGAATGAAGGTTGCCCGTGATCTCCTGGGCTGGATGAAATCCCAGAGGAACTTATCAAAAAGAAACTGAATCGAGTCTTCTTTTTTAATGAGCTTCTCCTTTGTTTTTCCACCACGGGATTCAACGAGTCTCTCCTGGTATCGGAGATGCAGCAGTTGAATATCTTTTTTACTAAGAGTCTCCTCCGAGACCCCTTGAGTCTCTTTCAGTGTTGCAATCACGAACCTTGAAGCCTGGCCTCCCAGACCTGGATTCTGATGATCGCGTCCCATCCAGCGTGTCCCGTCTAGGGACCATAGTTTCCTTGGTCGTCCCATATAGTTCCTTTTCAATAATAGTTAATGCCTCCATGATTTTTTCCTTATTAACCATGAATCATCCTTTCTATTTTTCTTTTTGAATAGCCTCGGTTAAAAGCTCGCGAACTATTTCCAGCTTTGCCTTAAGTCGCTCGTTTTCAAGTTTTAGCTCTTCATTGATTTCCTCTCCAGGGTCATTCCCGAAGAAGATGAAATTAATGTCGATTTGATGCTTTCTGCAGTAATCGATCATTGCCTCAAAGGGTAATTTCCCTCGAGTTTTGAAACCTCCTAAAGATTGCTTGGAGATCCCGATTTCCTTAGCGACCAGGTCATCCCGTTTAACTCCGATTGCTTTCTGGAACCTTTCATAAATAGGGTTTATATCCATGTTCGGTATTTTTTTTATTGACTCAAACAATAGAATCTGTATTCTATCTAGCAGTGATCAGTTAAACACTTAAACAGTTAAACACTCGATGATACGAAGTCAAGATTTAATCAAAAGCGTAGAGGCAGCCGAGATGCTCGGCATCACCGTCGATCAACTGAGGAAGCGTGTCCGGGATGGATACATTGTTCCAGTTGCTCGAGAGCGCAACTTCATGCTCTTTTCCAGGGAGGAACTGAGTGAATATCTAAGTGAATATATTTCAGAAAAGAGTCCAGGAACTTGAGTTGACTCATAAGGAGATCGCTTTGGCTTTAGATCGGCCCAGGTCTTCTGTGTCTGCGTGGATCGCAGGGTCTCGTCGGATCCCGAAGGATCAGACGATTCGGTTTGCTTTGATCTTAAAGCTTCCACTGAAAGAAGTTTTTAAATGGGACCGTTTATGGGATAGGCAGATCTCTCGAAGAGAGCGAATGGAACTTGCTCGAAAGACGGCACACCACCACCGGTTTGCGAAGGTCACCAGGGAGGAGATTGATGATGCTGTCAATCAGTATCTGGCAACCGGTGGCACGATCAAAAAGCTGACGGATGGACCGGATGCCTCTCGATTGGAAAAAGAAATCGATTCTATAGGATTACATCGATGAAACACTACTCTCATTCTGCACTTGGTAAACGCCTCGATTGCGGTCAGGCATTTAAATACAAATACATCCATCAGTTGCATGAGCGAACGAAGATAAGTCTGATTTTTGGTTCCGTAATTGATCGCGCAATCAATGCAGTCCATGTCAATTTTCTTGATCGGATGAATCACGATCTTCCGATGCTCAAATACGACCAGGTCATGCTCAATTATTACAATGAAGAGAAAAATCTTCTTGAGCATGAACTGGAAAAAGAAGAATGGGATGAGCTTGAAGAGATGATCATAAGGATGATCGAGCATGAAGTGATGAAAGAGTTCGAGGAGATGATCGACTATGAACCCAAAGAGGTTCAAAAGAAGATCACGCTGAAGATACATGGTCTTGCCATGCCAGTGATCGGATACCCGGATCTGATTGCAGAAAGACAACTTCCTGCATTCCAGGAACCCGGTCAGGAGGTTCTGATCTTAGATGGAAAAACATCAAAGCAGAAGATCTCGAAAGTCTCTCACGGTTACAAGCAGCAGTTATCGACCTATGTTCTCGCGATCATGCGTGAGAAGGGCTTGACGAACATCCCGTCAGCAGAACTGAGGGTCTTGGTTAAAACAAAAAAACCTTACTGGCAGATCATCCCGGTTCATTTGACAGCAGATGACTTAGGGCTTGCGATCGAAGCCTACCGGGAGCATGAGCTCGCGATTGCTGCTAATTGGTATCCCTTGAATCGTGGATCAAACTTTTGTTCGAAGAAACAGTGTCGTTATTTTGAACAGTGTCATGAGGATCATGGAACCGATCTTCAAATGGCCTTAAACCAGGTGAGCTATGCGTGAAGAAGACCTAAAAACCGTTTTAAGCATTTTAACGGAGCAAGCTAGTGCTCAGGCAGAGATGAATGGGAAACTGATCGATAAGCTCGATCTTTTCAGTCGAACAATCTTGATGGTCTTGGAAGTTCAGAACCGGATGATCGAAGTCATTCCGGAATGGGTCGAACGGGCCGAAAAAGGGAATCCTTTGTCGGATTCTGAGGTGGAAGACATTAACAAATATACGGAGCAGCTGCTCAAGAAAGTGAACTAGGTGGATAAAGAATCAAAGGAATCAGTGGAGATGAAGATATGAGCTTAAAAGACATAGTTAAAACAAAACCGGACTTCGAAACCTACCGCATGATTCTCTATGGAGTCGGAGGGATCGGGAAATCCACGCTTGCCAGCAAAGCTGAGAAACCGATCTTTCTCGATATTGAAGGTGGGCTCTCCTGCATCGAAGTCCCCAGCATCCCGTTGATGAATATCAATCCACAAGAAGTATACGAAAAGTTCATAGAAACTTTAAAAATGCTTTACGAAGAAGACCATGATTACAAAACCCTGGTTGTGGATTCCCTGGACTGGCTTGAGCGGATTGTCCACGCACACACATGTAAAACCAAGAGGATTGATGATATCGGGGTGCTCGACTTTGGCCGAGGTTACATTGCTGCGCTTGGTTTCATGGAACAGATCATCAATAAACTTGAGAAGCTTCGATCTGGAAAAAAGATGAACATGATCCTCATCAGTCATGCAGCCCAGGTGAAGGTGGATAACCCTGATGAAGAAGAGCGGATGAAATGGAATTTACAGCTGCACCACAAATCGACCGCGAAGTTTTTTCAATGGTCAGACCTATGCCTGTTTGCGAATTACGAAGTCCGGACAACAAAAGAGACCGGATCTTTCGGCAAGCAGCGCATAATTGCTCATGGATCCGAGCGGATTCTCTTTACAAGAGATAATGGAAGCCATGCAGCGAAGAACCGCCTGGGTCTCCCAGATCCAATGGAAATGGAATGGGAGTTGATCCAGGAATTTATCAACAATGCAAAGAAGAAAGGGAAGCAATGAGCGGATTTTATGATCCTGGCGAAACCTTCGATTCTCAATACGGAGATATCCCGGAAGGTGAGTATCCTGCCGTCTTGAACCAATGGAACTGGAAAGCAACGAAAGCAGGAACAGGGCATTACCTCGAGATGGAAATGATGATTGTCGATCATCTTTTAATGAACCGAAAACATTGGGAGCGATTGAACCTCGATAATCCGAATGAGAAAGCAGTTCAGATCGGACGGGAGGTTCTCAATAAGTTCTTAAAGGCAGTCAAATGGGTTGAAACCATCGCAAACGAAGAAGAACTCTTCAAGGCAATGGGAGATCTCCAAGGAACGAAGGTGAATATCATCGTCAAGCATAAGCAGAAGCAGGACGGGGATAAGGATGTTCAGATAAAGGACTTTAAACCTTATGAGCGACCGGATACCAGTGCAACTGGTGACGAAATCCCTTTTTGAAGATTCACGCCCAGCCGGAGGTGGCGTTAGTAACACCGGCTTATTCATATGTTCCATGGTAATTCAGATAACCCTGGGGAATGGTCTTCAGGGTTATTTGGAAAATGGATCACTTCTCCTTTAAAGGCTCAGTTGCATGGCTGGGCCTCTCCTTGAAAGCAACAAGATGATAGAAGCAAGTTCAAACCTTAACTCGGAATCTTATTTAAATGTGACGATCCAAGAAAGGCTCACTGATAAATATATTTCAAGAGCACTTACAAAAAAGATCTTCATAGCCTGGGAGAAGAACCAGGCATTTTGCGACGGGAATCGCAATGATTGGAAAACAGAGAAACCGATTGAACTTTATAAAAGGAATGCTCGTCGCACTGAAAACAAGATCAAATTCAGTTTCGACAGTGAAAATTTCTCAGCAACATTCGAACATCCGTTTTATTTCAACGGGAAGGAATATGTTCTTGCAGTTACTGTGACCTTTCATCCGTGTGAACTCGCGGAGCTTGGTAAGGAACTGAAAGAAATAATAAGGCTTGCGAACATTCATTGGGAAGATATCGCAGAGGAATGAAATGGAATCACAGCGTTCCCTGGGAGATCACGATCGAAGCTCCCTGGCCTCCTTCAGTCAATAAATATTGGCGAGCTTTTCAAAATAGAATGTATGTCACTCAAAAAGGAAAGGAATACAAAGCTCACATGAGAAAGTATCTCCTCCTGCAGTTGGATGCTCGCGATCTTCCCTTGTTTCCAAAGCCGATGAAGCTCGAGTGCGGCATCGAAGCCTATCCTCCGGATAAGCGAGGCCGGGATGTCGATAACATCCAGAAGGTTCTCCTGGATTCTCTCACCGGTATCATCTGGGAAGACGATGTCCAGGTCTACAAGGTCAGTGCAGAGAAGATCTATCAAGAAGGTGATAAGAATTACTGTATCGTCACAATCAAGGAGATGGAGTGATTTTTTTCACGGGTATCCAGGTTTTAAAACAGGCTGCCCAGGTTGACTACGCATTCATCTCGATCAATAGGATGATCGGGGCAAACAAGCGTGTCAGTGATTTCCCAGCCAAGTGTTGGATCATGGATTCCGGGGCTTTCTCACAGGTATCGACGAGTGGTGATCACCTTTTATCAACCGATGAATATGCAACTAAAATTAAAAGATGGTCACGTTGTGGAATCTTGGTCGCAGCTGCTGCTCAGGATTACATGTGTGAAGATTTCATCCTTTCAAAGCTCGGTCGGACTGTGAAAGAACATCAACTCATGACAATAAAAAACTATGAGAAATTACTTACCTCCATGATGAAGGTAAACGCCAAAACACTCATCCTCCCAGTGCTCCAGGGTTATGAACCAAATGAGTATTTAGATCACTTAAATGACTATGGTGATCTAATTGAAGAACATGCTTGGGTTGGAGTCGGATCCGTGTGTAAAAGAAATTCGAATCCTGGGTCAGTCGGTGTCGTTTTGGATGCAATCAAACAAGCTCGTCCAGATCTTAAATTACATGGGTTTGGTATCAAAAAAACATGTCTTCAGGATTCTTTCATCGTCGATCGATTGTTCAGTTCAGATAGCATGGCTTGGTCTTACGAAGCTAGATTTAAAGGTGAAAAAGCACACGACGTGAACCAAGCGATTAAATACAAACAACGCATCGATTCGATGCCTATTCAGGAGTCTCTATTATGAAATTCAATCCATATGTCTCGGTTTATTTAATCGCTATTGTAGTTGCGAATCTGTTGGTGAGTTATTTCGGCCCAAAGGCAGCGATCTTCATCGCGTTTTTATTTATCGGCTTGGATCTCAGTATCCGTGATCAATTACATGATTCCTGGAATAAACAGAATCTAGTTTTAAAAATGGCTCTTCTTATAGGATCCGGAAGTTTAATTACTGTGATTCTGAACTACCAAGCTATGCAGATTGCGATTGCGTCATCAGCTGCATTCGGGGTTGCAGCCATCGGAGATGCAATCGTCTACCACACGTTAAAGCAAAGAGATTTTTTCATCCGCTCGAACGGATCGAACCTCGCTGGTGCAGCGTTGGATTCCATGATTTTCCCGGTCATCGCATTTGGTTGGCCTCCAATGTGGTTTATCGTGATTGGTCAGTTTGCAGCCAAGGTGATCGGAGGGATGTTCTGGTCGTTGTTATTAGAGAAGTTCTATATCTATAGGCTTAATGCTAATGACCCTCGAACAAATTGAGGAGCTCGAGAAGCTCGAAGCGATCACGCTGAACATCTCAGTCGAAGCTTTGAGAGCGATCAGAACACCGCAACGGAAGTTCAGGAACTATGCGAAGCGGATGCATGGTAACAAATACGTTAAATTCAAGGATTGAAAATGAAAACAGACAACGAGGTCTGGATCCGGATACAGGATAGGCAGATTGAAAAGCTCAGTAGAGATCCGAAGCTCCAGAAGATCAAAGCAGATGGGACTCTCCTGGAACAAGAGCTTACTTCAAAAGCATTGAAAAGGAGATTTCTGAGAAAAAATGAATGCGAACACAGGTCAGGAACGACTATCGAACATAAGTTCGAGAGCCTCCTGGGATGGGTTCTGCAATGTGGTCATTGTGGATCCTTAAACTTTCGAGGGAACAAGTGGCCCAGCTATGAGGAGCATCATGCTGAAGTAAGAAAAGGGATCTCGCCTTTTTCGAGGGATGGTGAAGAACTTGAGAAACTAAGGCTTACATGAAACGCGAAATCAAGATCCCGAGCGAGATCTTTTATGACAAAAGACTCGGTCACTCCGAGCGTATCCTTTTAATTGCGCTCTATACGTTCATAAACCCACACACCATGATCGCGAAACCCTCTCTGAAGGGGTTAGCCTTGCGTGCTGGTTTCAAGTCAACCAGGACGGTTAAAACGTGTTTACTCGGTCTGGAGAAGTTGGATTGGGTCAAGGTCACCTCGAAAAAAGGATCCGCAAACGAATATAAGCTCTCAACCCAGGCAATTCTTGGGGGGGGTATTGAAGAAGGTACTAGTACTAGCTTAGCTAGCACTCTCTTAACTATAGATAAACTAGCTCACTCTAACACACACACACAAGAGCTTATAGAGCATGAACAGCACAAAGCAAGCCAGCCTTACTTCACTGGCAAAGAAAATTCTGAAGAAGTTCAATTCGACGAGAACGAAACCGATCCAAGTCACGGAGGATCTCCTGGAAGCCTGGCGAGAAACCCTTGGGATTTTATTGGAGAGCTATACCGAAGAGCGCGTCTTGGAAGCAGCGACCCGAGCTCAGATGAGAACGAGTCACTTTCCAGGACCAAGTAACCTGCTTGAGATGCTCGAGGATATGGAAGCACCAGGAAGTCACGATGTCACGTTGGTAGAATACCGAAGGCAGGTTGCCGGGATCTCTCAGTTCTGGTGGAGTGCTTACCGACATGCCGACCCAGCCGTGCAAGGCCAGGTCGATCGTATTTTGAGAGAATGTCACTGTGATGGAGTACCCGCGTATGAGTCACTGAGCAAATTCAAGTCACTGGTTTTAGAGGCCCATCCGCTCGCCAAGCCGAGTGTTCTTGATGACTCCAACCAGGCGGATGAGCAGCGAGATATACAGAGGAATACGCTTGTTCCCTGTCTCCCAATGCCAGATCAGCATGT
>VTLG01003529.1_pt1 | contig 33170 bp, 36 predicted proteins | sample 4694571 | NCBI WGS metagenome assembly VTLG01 (sample SAMN12604809, study PRJNA352737) | marine metagenome | biome: ENVO:00000447; feature: ENVO:00000209|ENVO:00000569|ENVO:01000036; material: ENVO:00002151; isolation source: viral sequences binned using virsorter ...
TCCGCTATCCCTCGTTGCGGATGCAACAACTGTTGAAGGTTGTCGTTTTGGTGTTTCTTCTTGAAGCATTTCTGTTTCATTTGTAGAAGTTACACCGAAAAAGGTTGGAAATTTTTGACGCATTTCTTTGTCTACTTCCGAATAGTATTCTTGTGATTTATTAGCAGGATCAATACCTTTTGCTTGTAAAGCTTGATCTAAATACATTGCATAGGAACTCATTTCTTGGTGGACAGGTTCAGAACCCATAAACCAAGGATTTTTTTGTGCCCATGCTTGCATATCAGGATCAACTTGTTGTTGTTGTGCAATAGGTGCTTGTTGAGGCATATTAGATATAACTTGATTTTGCAAAGTTTGTGCCATATTAGGTGATTGTTGTTCAGCTAAAGTTGCTTTAGATAAAGCTTCTTGAGCTTTAGTCATTCCATCTGCATCACCTTCTTCATAAGCTTTTTTGAATTCAATAGAAGCATTTTGTTTTGCCCACAAAGCATTGTTATGTGCCTGTTTATTTAAAACTTCACCGCCTTGTTCAACCATAGTTTGTAATCTTTGGTTTTCAGACATCAGAGTTTGTAACCTAGCTATTGCTTCTTTAGATTCTCTTGAAGCAGCTTCTTTAGCCCTACGTTCTTCGTGATATTCGTATTTAATTTTTGCAATACGATCACCAGCTTTTTTACTGTAATCAGATATTTCTTTATCTACAGCTTCATCATCAATTTCTGGTGTAGTGTCTTCTGCTTTTTTTGGTCTACGATCTTCTTCAGGAGTATCATCTACTATTTCTACTTCTAATCCTTCTGGAATATCATTATTAATTTCTGTTGTTTGACCAAAAAATTTATCTTCTTGAGACTGCGGTACAGTTTCAGGAATATTAGGTTCTTCGTTTATAATTTCAGTTTTATTCATGCTCTAACTACTCCTGTTGGATCGTCAACTACTGCTTCTACAGTATCGTCATTAATTAAACGAAACTCTTGTCCATACATTTTCATGCGAGTACCTGAATAAGCTCTAAATACAACCCAATCACCTGCTTCACACCAATTTCCGCTAGGAAATCTTTTAGTATCGTTATAACACTCTGGTCCAAGTTTTAAAACAAAGCCGCATATATTGCTAACTTCTTCGTCTTTTACTGTTGTGGATGCTTTAATAATACCGCCTTCTGTTTTTTCTTCCGCAGTAGGCATTGCAATTAAAATCTTCCAGCCTTTAGGTTCAGGCAGTTGACTTTTAACTTCATCATTTACTATAGGAGTTTTGACACTTTCTGGTTCAGGTATATTTATTGCTTTTTTATTCATATTTTGCACGACTTGAGGAGTCGAGTTCCTATTTTTCTAAGTTCCTTTGAACATAATCCAAAAGTTCTCTCTCTGCAAGGGCTAAACCCTCGACAATACCAGCCATTTTTTGATACTCGGAGAAATCTTTACAAGCTCCTGTACTCATATGGTCAGCATGTTCATTCATCATACCACGCAACTTCAACTTCATATGTTCTGAAAGTGATAGCTGTGTGATATCATTATTCATTCTTATTGATATCTTTCGTCAAATCCATACCAATGTCAAGACCTAATTTGTAATCTTCTCTTTCTTGTTTTTTATTTTCGTTTTCATTGTCTTGCAAATCGCTAGCAATTTGCTGTCCTATTTTTATACCAGCAAGTTCATTTTGAGATTTAATTCTTTCTTTTTCTATTTCATCTCTGTTAGCTGCTTTAGCTGCATCTAATTGTAATCTAGCTTTGTCTTCTTCTATCTTACGTTGTAGATCACCTTCTTTAACAGCCATTTCTCTTTCTTTAGCTATTATTAATGGGTCTTTTTGTTGCTCTTGTATTCTTTCTTGAGCAGCTTTGTTTTGTGCAGTTCCAAGAACTCTTTCTGCTGCTTCTGCTACTAGACTGGATATACGTTTTTCTACATCTGCTGGCAAAGGTTCACCTTCAGGTGGTAACTCAACACCCATTTCACGTTCAACTTCTTTCTTATACTTCATTGTTAAGTGTTCATTAACATAAGCTGATCCAGCAGCAAGTATAGAAGGAGCATTAGGACTTTGCTGTATAAGTGCTTGCATTTCAGGATTTTGTTGAGCAGAAGCCACTACTGCTATATGTGCTTCGTGATCTTGTTCTATAAAAGCTTGTACAGGTATGCCATTAATAAGATTTTGTACAGCAGTAACTGGATCAACTGGTTGTACATTATCGGTATTAGGAATAATATCTTGCACATCTTCTATGCCTAATACATTAAGCATCTGTCTGTGTAATTCTGGTAAATCGTACATTTCAGGAGATGTTTGTGCTAACTGCATTGCAGCTTGATACTGCATAATTCTTTGAGCCATAGTAGCTGCATTTGGATCAGATACAGGCAATACGTCTACTCGGTTATCAAAATCTTCTGCTTTAATAAATTCTTCTTCATCTGTTTCATACGGATAATCAGGTTCAGTAAAATCTTTAATAATTCCTACCAATATATCAAATTCTTTTCTCATGGATGCGTGAAGCCTTGCTTGAACCGCACTCATTACTTTTTGATTTCTTTCTAATAAAGCTAGTGTAGTTCCAACTGGTGCTTGACTGTTCATGTCAGATACTTTCATATCAGATATGCTAGCAAAACGCCTGCCTTCTTCTACTATGTTTTGTAATAACTGGTATAAAGTTCCTGATGGTTCTTTGTATGGTAAGAAAGTAATGTTATCTCTTATAGCTCCACCTGGAACATCAACATCTCTAAATTCTCCAGGCATAATGGGGGTGTCATCGCCTTTTATACGCAAGCCTCTTGCTTTTAAACCACCAGGAAGGTTAGATAAAGTACCAGCATCCACTAATTGTCTTAGTATAGATGTAGCTGATTTAGCTAATCCACCAACCATGTGTATTAAACCAAAGCCATAAAATCCTAATCCTGGAAGGTATTGATAATGTACAAAGTGCATCCTTCTAATTTTTTTAGGATCATCTTCATAATAATTTCTACGAATACTTAATATAATTCCACTAGGAAAATCTATGGTCACAACATAAGGTATAGCTATACCTGTTTGATCTCCTGATTCATTTGTATCTTCAAACCCTTCTAGGTCTAAATCTACTTGCATTTCTAATATGGTATGACTCTTATCGTAGTTATAAGTATCAGATTCACCAGTTAATTCATTGTATTTTTTATTAATATCAGAAGTATTTTGTGACCCATCGGGTATTTCTATATCTCTGTAGAAACCATTAACCTGCATTTTTTTCACAGCATTAACAGACTTACGCATTACATGAGTAGCACGTTCACAGGTTTCTAAATCACTAGCTCCATAATTAACAACCACATCTTCTGCTGGTACAAATATAGAACTTGGTCTATCTAAACTAGGATCAAAATAAACTTTACGAAAAGCAGAGCCTGCCAAAGGTAAAGAAAATAACATTTTTTCTGTTTCTGTTCTGTACTCTGACATTTCATATGTCAGTAAATAGTTTAAGTAATCTTCTACTCGTTGGGATTGTTTTTCTTTTTCTTCTGTTATTTTGCCAACTATCTTAGTTCTTACAGGTCCTTGAGCAGGAAACATCTCTGTGATGGATTGGGATTGGAATCGTATTACAGCCTCGCTTAACATAGGATGGAATACGCCACATGCACCTGCCCAAGGCTGCGTTCTTTCTTCTATTTTTAAACCTAATTGATCTAAACCTTTAGTGTAGGTTTCTTCCCAATCAGATCGTGAATCTCTATCGCCATTAAAAGCACTTACTAAATCTGATCCAAGTTCTTGTAAAACTTGGTCATCTACAAATTCAGCTAAATTAGAATCAAATTCTTCATCGCCTACTTCTGTAGCATTAGGATCAAAATCTATAATCATGCCACCATCATCAGTATCTATAGCAACTGATTCAGGATTTTCTATTTCGATTACGACTTCTTCATCAGACTCTTGTTCTACTGTTCCGTCTATAGGTGTAGCTGGTTTTCTTTCTATTGCCATTTAATATCCTAATAATAATTTGCAGTTCGGTTATGTTCCAAAGGTTCATCTTCTTCATCTGAGTGCAAGGGAATAAAACCACCTTGTCTGAATCTTAACAGAGCTTGCGTAGTGCTATCAACTAAATCATCATGTTCCATATTAGGGAATCCAGCAAATTCTTCAACTACTTCTTCAGCCCATCTAGTTTCGGGAGCATGTACAACTCCTGAAGCAAACAAATCAGATACTGCATTTACTCTTGATATCTTGTCGTTACCTCTGCTCGGTGTGTATTCTTGTACTGGTATTCCTATTGCCCTTAATTCAAAGATTAAAGGTAAGCCAGCAGCTTTTGCCTCTACAATGAACGCATCAGGCTTATAGGCGTTGTACTTTTCAAAAGCCATTTTCTTTAGCTCAGGGAACTCTAAACGCTCTTTATAGGCATCTAGAAGTATAAGGTTAGGAGCTATCATTCCATCATCATCTTCTTTGTAGAAAACTCCCCATGTCGTACATGCAGAGTAGTCAGCTCTTTGATTCTTCATAAAAGCCGTGTCCCAACTTTGAATAACAAACTCACAATCGGGTGGTTCTCTGCCTTCCCATACTTGCCACCATTCTCTTTTAACAATCGCTCCTTCTTCTGAAGTAGGGTCTTGTTGGTACTGAGCCATCCATTTACTGTTGGGTAGCTCCGCTTTCAATGCTTGTAATTCTTCCATCTTCCAGAATTCACCCCATAGTGGGTTTCCAGAAGGCATGATTGCAGGAAGCTCTATGACTTCCCATTGGTCTGCACCGCCACGCTTTATACTTGCGTCAACAACTTGACCTGTTAAATCTTTATTGTGCCACCTTGTCATCACCACAACGATTGCACCATTAGGTTGTAAACGCTGTCTTGGACCAGATGTGTACCACTCGTAGGTACGATTGAAGACATTCATGTCCGCACTAGCACCTTCTTGTTCTGAATGAGGGTCATCAATGATAAGTAGGTCTGCACCTTTACCTGTAACCGCACCACCTACACCAATCGCAAAGTAATCTCCGCCTTGGTTTGTGTTCCAACGACCAGCAGCCTTACTGTCTGATTGCAAACTGACATCAGGAAACACAGCTTTGTAATCTGAACTATTGACTAAGTTCCTAACCTTCCTACCGAAGCCAACCGCTAATTCTGCTGTGTGAGCCGTTTGGATGATCTTCTTATCTGGGTATTTACCTAGAAACCATGCAGGCAATAGGTACGAAGCGAACTCACTCTTAGTGTGTCTGGGGGGCATATTAATGATTAAACGCTTTAAATCGCCCTTAGCGACTCTTTCAAACGCATCCGCCATAACTTCATGGTGCTTTCCGTGTATAAAAGCTGACCACATCTCCCCAACAAAGGTCATAAAGTCTTCGTGGCATTTCTCTCTACTCTTTGCTTGTTCCAGTTCTTCTAACAGAACTAACAATTCTTGCTTTTGCAGAGAAGATAGGTTCTTTACTTTACTCAGTACATTCTTATTCATACTTAATATGTAGTATATACCTAATAAGTAGATACCTCTTAAATTAAAAACTTATTAAGTACATACAAGGTAGGCACTTATTAAGTGAATACTAAATATATGGTATGTACTGGGTATAGAAACTACAAGATTCTAACATATTGCACCCCCTTCACATAAAAAGCAACCCTAAATTTGAAAAAAAATAATATTGGGGTATGGGACTCCTAGGTCTTTATATAAAACAGGGGGGGGTCTATTTGGTAAACATAGCTAGCAAAATGCAATAACATAGGGGGGTACATGAAAATTGGTGATATCCTGTGCAAATCACTATGTATTATAGTCAGTCAGGTAACGTAATTATATACATGGGGGTGGGGGGGTCTGGTCTACCTCTGGTTTTATCAGAAAAAAGGGTAGGGTAAGAAATAGCTTGCATTACGCTAGCATATCTATAGGATACTAAACCCCTTCGCCTAACAGGTGCTTAATCTTTTCTTCTATGTCTGCTTCTATGTCTGTGCTTTGTCTAGCTTCCTTGGTCTCTACTACGTCACTAAACAGGGCTACACTCTTACCTAGTAGCTCCAATGCCCTAACCCTTGTGCTGTCACTCTCGCTCTCGCTACTCTCTTTATATAGCCTCTCAAGAACGTAGCTCCTTGTACGGATGCTTGAGGCTACTGCATGGCTCTCTTTCCTCTCTAATGCCTTCCTTATGCTTTGGGTTATCTTAGGGTTAGTGCTAAGTAGTCTACTGGCTTCCACTTCTACCCACTTCGGAATAGTTCCATTCTTATTAGGCGTTACGTCATAGCTGTTGAAGTAGGCTTCTTTATATGTGGGGTAAGTTCCCTTAACGATTGCATCAACGAACTTGCGTTGCTTTATTGTTAGGTCGTTATCATTCCCAACTATTTTTAGACTGGTCTTTTCTTTTTCTTTCATGCAATCATTATGAGATAAATAGTCTGGTTATGTAATGCTCACAATATGCTAGCTATTATGGTGTGTTTTGATATAGTTAGTTATTGCATTAAACCAATAGGAGGTTTTATAGATTAGATCAAGATAGTGTACTGGGTCGTGACAGGGCTTAACCAGTAATGAGGTTCACAAGAATTAGCCTCGGAGATAGAAGTAAAGCTCCAGAACAAAATGCGTACCAACTGATGTAACGAAAGAACTATAAAAGGTTTGAAACAAAGTTACTGATGCGGAAACGATAAATTCCAGTTGCGACATCCTCCAAATGTCTTATGAGTGTGACGGCTTATAACTGATGATGATAGTCAAATAATCGAAACAGACTGGAGGGTCTAAATTATGGAAAATAATAAAAAAACTTTGAACTTGTCTGAGGCTATAAAGCTTCAGACTGGATTAATCCAACTAGCTTTGGTTACTGATAGACAAGATTTATTGAATATTGCAACAGATAGACTTGAGAAATTAATTAATCTTATTCCTCAAGATATTGATAGCAATGGAAAGAAATTTCTGGAGGTGGCGTAGTGAAGTATAAAGTAATAGAAACCATATCTTATGTTAAGACTGTAGAAGTAACAGCAGAAGATAAACATAAAGCAAGAAAAAAAGCTATTGAGGAAGGACTTATGAGTGAATTTCCTTGTGGTGTAGATGTAAAAGTCAATAAAATTCATGTCGAGGAGGTTGCACAATGAGAAATATTAGCAGAGTAATTTGCGAGGCGTTTAAGAATGGGAGAGATAAATACATCTCTAACAGTTCTAGCCATGATGATGCCTTATGGCTTCATGGTCATAAAATCGCTTTCTGGGATGAAGATCACAACGGGCTTATTCTTTCTTTCTCTATGTGCGGTTGGGGAACTCCAACGACCAGAGAAAGATTGAATTCTCTCTTTCAAGTTCTTGGTTACGATATGTCTGTGCGTCAAAAAAACTGGTCACAGATATTTCGTTTCAAAGGTCAAGACATAGACATAGAAAATGATGCACAAGTAAACTTTCACGTTGACTTGAATGCGGTTACTTTTGGAAAGTCTGATTCAGTTGAAAGAAGATTATCTAAAATTTTTCAAGAAAATCGAAAGTTAATCTAATGGTTAAATAAATAAGAGCTACCTTGTAATGAGGTAGCTTTTTTTTGTTTCTTTTTTTTTGTCTTTTTTTTTATTCCTTTATTTTTTTTTTAATTGTTTGAGATAGTCCTTGAATAAGATAGTCCACGAATTAACGTGCTGAATGAGAATCCTATATTGGGGTTCAAGAAACTATAATTATTTTATGGAGGTAAAATGAAATATAAACCAAGTGAAGCTCTAGCTATGATGCAGAGCGAAATACAGGCGGGCAATACCCCACTATTAATTGGTGGTACTGGTATTGGAAAGTCTGCAATAGTCGAGGAGGTAAGAGACATCTTAGCGAATGGGCGAAAGATAGCTGTTGATAAAGTTAATCCTACTGCAAAGGAATTTGGGTGGATAGATTTTAGAAGTAGCTTATATGAAAGTTATGATCTATCTGGTATTCCTTACGTTGAGGAAGGCAGACAAAAGAGAGCCTTCTTAGGCAATCTTCCTGTTAGCGGAGAAGGTATGATTTTCTTGGATGAATTTGGACAGGCTCATCATTCAATGCAAACTGTTCTCTCTCAACTTATGTATGAGAAAAGAATAGGAGAGTATGAATTGCCAACTCCTGAAAATGGAAAAGGTAATTGGGTTATTGCTTGTGCTTCTAATAAGGCAAGCGATAGAGCTGGTTCAAATAAATTGCCTTCTCATTGTTATTCAAGAACAGGTGTAATTGAATTTGTGCATGATTCTAATGACTGGTTTGCGTGGGCGGTTAAGAATGATATTAATCCAGAGGTTTTAGGTTTCCTAACTTATCAACCTAACTGGTTAAATGTTTTTGACCCTAAAGTTATTTCTCCGCAACCATGTCCTAGACAATGGACAAATTTATCTAAGGTTCTGAATACAGCACCAGATAGATATCTTATGCAAAAGTTCGCAGACATTCATGTAGGAGAAACAGCTTCTATTGAGTTTGCTTCTTTCTTGGCATTGAAAGACGAAGTGCCAAACTTGATTGAGATATGCGAAGGAAAGATTAACGATCTTCCAGAGCAAAAAGGTAAGACTAGTCAAAAGAAATTAAGCGGAATATTTTTTGCAACTGTTGTTGCTTTAATAACTGTTATCAAAGAAGCGAAAGAATCTTTGGTTACTGATTATTTTGAAAATGCTTTAGCTTACGTTCAAAAAATCCCTACTCCAGAGTATGCGGTTTTCTTTGTGCGTTCTTTAGTCAATGCTAGACCTGAATTATTAGAGACTGCAAGTTTCATTAATTTCAAAGTTGAGCATCAAGACTTGGAAGTCTAAAATTATGGAGGGTAGAAATACCCTCCTTTTTTTCTGTATAGGGAATTAACCCTACTGAGGAGCATCCTATTCATTTATGGGATATGCGAAACAGAAATTTAACTAAATAAACTGGAGGGTTTATGAAAGATAAAGATAAAAATATTTTATCTGCTCGTGCGTTACTGGTAAGGCTTACTGTTAAGCATCCAAGTGGCATACGAGTTGATAAATTTTTGCGTGAAGGATTGGAATCCAAAGTAGGAGCAGACGATAGAACATTGCACGTTTCTAAGCATATATACGGAGAGAATATCAATAAGACATTCAGACGTATAGTTAATGGCTTTAGAAATGAGCATTACTATCCTATGACCTTGCCTTGGGATGATAATTCACAAGATAAAGAAAGTGGAAAATCAATTAGTGGTTGGAGATTATGTCCTTCTACTGTTATTGAATTACTTGATGAAAAAATGGAGGAATCCAGAGATATCTTTTTTGAAGAAAGAGATAGTTTTTTGGATAACTACGATACTTTTATTGAGGTGGCTGAAAGGAAATTAGGAACTGCTTTTAACGAAGAAGATTATCCTAGTGTTGATACCTTGAGGTCAAAATTTCAATTTGATTTTAAAAAGAGTCTGATAAGTGAAATTACCAGTTCAAAAGATATCCGTTTGGATGTGTCTGAAAAGATGAAAGCATCTATACAGAAAGAAGCGGTTGATAGAGTGACAGGAAATATTAAAAATGTTTTCAAGGTTACAGTTGATGCTTTGCTTGAACAGGTAAATCACATAGTAGATAAATTGAAAAAAGGAGATACATTTCATAAGACCAGTTTTGATAAATTGAAACAGTCTATTGATATGCTTCCTTCTATCAATGCTGACATTTTAAATAATGACCCACATATAACTAAAGCTCATCAAAATCTTGTAACAGTTTTTGCTTCTATTAATTCATATGATTCTTTAAGGGATGAAACAGAATTAGGAGAGCAGAAGCGTAAGCGAGTAGCAGAAGGATTAGAAAAATCTGTAGATGATCTTAAAGGTTCTTTCTTTGATAAAGCGTTTGGGGGTACTAATGAGTAACCAAAAACTTTTAAAAGCGAGAGCAAGGTTAATGAAGGGTAATATTGGAATGGCTACTATGATTCTTAACTTGGATTTGGTTGAAGATAATTCCTTTGATACGCTAGCAACAGACGGAAAGAATATATTTTATAATTCTGGTTTCGTTGACAGCATTTCAGAGAAAGAGCTTCAAGGTGTATTAGTGCATGAAGCGTGTCACGTTATCTGGGAGCATCCGCTCCGCAAAGAAAATAGACATCACGTTGTCTGGAACTACGCTACTGACTATGCGATAAATTTATACCTTAGTGATTTGGGTTACAAATTGCCAGAAGGAGGTCTGCTTGATTATAAATATCGGGGCATGACTGCTGAAAAAATTTATCAAATTTTGGTGGATGATCAAGACTCATTGCAAGAAGCGGTAGACGATATATCTGGGGATGATTCTGTAGATGTAAATGATACTGATCTTGACAATTTGCCTTTGCCTACTGGAGAAATAATTGAGCCTAAAGATGAGGAAGGTAATGCTCTTGGAGAGTCTGAACTTTCTGAATTACAAGCTCAAATTCAAGTGGCTATTTCTACTGCTGATAAACTTGAGAAAGCTATAGGAAATGAATCTGGTTCTGCGGTTGGTCGTAGAATGGAGGAGTTGAAAGAGTCGTTTATTAACTGGCATCAGTTATTGAATGACTTACTTCAAAGTTCTGTAGCTAACGACAGTACATGGGCTAGACCAAATAAACGTCATTCTTGGAGAGGTATTTATTTGCCTAGTAAAGTTAAATCTACTCAAGGAGGAGAGTTGGCTTTAATTGTTGATTCTTCACGCTCCATATACCAGAGAGAACTAAACGTATTCACTACTGAAATTATTTCAATGGCTGAGTCGTGCGGTTTGGAAAGATTAAGAGTTTGTTATTGCGATACAGTCGTAAGAAAAAATTCTTCTGGAGAATGGTGGGATGTTTACGAACTTGATCAAGGAGAGGATATTGAATTAAAAGCTAGAGGAGGAGGAGGTACTTTGTTTAATCCTCCCTTCAACTTATTCAATGACTATTCTGATGATGTTCAAGACGTTGTAGCCATTGTCTATTTTACTGACGGATACGGAAAAGTAGACGAAGAGGTTGAGCCAGACGTTCCTGTTTTCTGGTGTGTAACAGAAGAAAGTTCTTATACAGACAAACTCCCTTTTGGAGAGATTGTTAATGTAGATAGAAACAGTCTTGTTACATAGATGAGATATGAGAGTGAGTGATTTTAGGAGATATCCTAGCTTCACTTACTCTCGTTTCGTTCCGCTATGGCTCTTATATGAAGCCAAATTTTAAAACTGATAACAGAAATGTGTATTTCTGTCTGATGAGAGGAAAAATCCTCGAAATCGGTTTATTTAACTAAATTGTCTTGGAGGGCAATATGAAAACAACATTAAAATCTATACCTAAAACAGAAACGTATTTAGGCAGAAAGAAATTCAACAAAAATTATCCTGATGATGAAAGTCATATTAATATGACAAAATTGATAGACAGTCTTATTAAGGTTGCTGTTCACATGAAGGACAAATTGAAGCTAGAGTCTAATCTTAATTTTGACTGGTATGTTAAAACTCATGGCATTAATTATTTTTACACCCCCATTCTTTGGAGAGGAGCAAATAGGAATAATTCTTTACACGTTAAAGGCATACTTCAATCAGAGGGAGTCTGGAAAGGCAGAAAATTATATCCCTTCTTTCAGTGGTCAGACTCTAATAAAGAAAGCTACGAGTTACGTCAAGGCAAAGTCTTGAAAGCTATTTTTGAGATTCTTGCTGAAGGCAAAGTGGATGATTCAAATATTGTATCTACAGTTGAAGAAGTAGATATGTGGTTCAACTCTTAAAAAAGGAGGTATAAATAAATTAAAGGCGGTAGCTACTTAGGTAGTTATCGCCTTTTTTTTTGGTCTGAATTTTGTAAATACTACAGGCGGAAAAAGTTACCAGTACAAAAAAGAAAATATTTTATTTACCAGTCATCCATTTTTTTTGTCAAGTTTCATTTATTGGGAAAACTACATTTAGTGCTAGTTAGTTGTAAGCAACACAAGATGTAGTGTTTTTTCTTAAACCTTGCAAAAAACTAGTAAATATTTTTTATTTGTACGCCTGTTGATAACTCTGTTAATAACTTGTGGATAAAAGTTGCATTATGCAATCAAGTATATTATATTGTTCTTGTCTTGTTGAGATAGATAGAGACAACAGGGCAAACCTCCATGTCTAGTTAGATAAACTAAAGGAGTAAGTAGTAATACTTGCTCCTTTTTTTTGTCTTTTTTTTATTTGATGTAGATAGTCTGAGATAGTCTTTTGTTTCATGTGAAACATACCTACTGCTTTGTTTTAGTAGCCATTTGTTTTTCCATCCCTGAAAAAAATATTTTTATTTACCAGTCACACAGTTTTCTGCCGTCACAAAGTTCCTATAGCAACATTGCCGTTAATAGTAGCTTTCAATCTGATTGCATTTTGCTTATAATGTAAAGATGTTTGCAGTAGTAAGACACACATTCCAATTAGATATACCAGAGCCTAACAATCCTAACTCAACTAAGAGTAGTGCTAGGTGGATTCATAAAGTTTGGATATTTCCTAGTGAAATGGATGCGTTAGCGTTTGCCATAACATTATTAAATGACCCTCTTATTACTAGCAATGAGTGGTTGTTGCAATCAGCTATTCATCAACTGGAAGAAGATAGATTTTATCAGGTTGGTAGAGAGTCGGTTGCTATTGCTGAAGTACAAGATGCACCTGTAATGGTCTATGAGGATGAAATACAGGATTTTGAAGAATTAAATGAGGAACAAGAAGATGAAAAGTCTATTCATTAGATGCTCGCAAGAGACATATGATTTGGCACATGCGTTAGCCAAAAAAGAAAGTCGGTCTTTAAACAAACAGATTATTTACATGATACATCATGTCGCAGACGCCAAAGGTGTTGAAGTAGAAGATATAGCTGAACAAGAAGGTAAGGAAATTTACTCAGGAACAATCAGTAGTGAAACTGTACCTATTGGGAAGGGTTTATCAGGGCTTGCTGAAACAAAGAAACAGGACTCTCTTGACTGACATACCAATAACTTAATAGTGCATCAGCACATACTTGAGTGGTCTTTATTTGAGATTGACTTACCCTATCAGGGTTACTAATCATTAATTTCCAAAATTCTTTTTCTGTATTTGAACCGCACAATTCTTTTAAAGTTCTTTGTACTCCAATCAATAAACAAGCACGAGGGAGAGGCTTCAAATTTCCATTACCAGTAAATATTCTTTCTCCCAGCTCTGGAGCGGGTGCAAAACAGCCAGATTTGGAAATCATTCCTAAGTATTTATCGCAGACGTTGTGTTGTCTGGAATCTAAATAATCCTGATAGAAAAGAACGTCTATTAAGTGTTGGTCTAGCACTATTGCTCTACCAACTTTAGTATTGTTGAATACTCTTACTACTACTTCGTGATGTTTGTGAAGGTAAGGACTGCCAACATCATTAACGTGGACTTCTTCGTTAGAACTCCCAGTCATATGTGTCTTCGACTTTTTCTTCTTCCGCATATCTGTTACTCAATGGGTCAAAAGTTAAGCTAGACATACCTGTTTTACCACACCAAGCCCACCTCTGCTTCCAACAATGTATCTCTACATTACTTTCTCCCCTGTAAACTGTCAAACCCATGTCACATTTTGAGAAAAAGCTCATGCTTGAAGCAACATCAACACCTGTGACAACATTCTTATTTCCGTCACGCATTTGTGGTTTAGTTGGATGACAAACAAAGAAACAAAATACGTCATATTTTTTACAATGTAGTTGCACTTTAGTAAGCATGTCGCTAATAACATCTGTAGCCAATCCTTGTCTGTTTATTTCAACAAAATTAAATGGGTCTATCACTAGAATCTTAGTTCCGTATCTCATTACTGCTTGAGCAGATTTTTCTAAGATGTTTTCTATCGTTGGTTGTCCTCCGTCTTGGTAGTCTTGGAATAGAAAGTGTTCATTAATAAAGTGCTGTGAGAAATCCTTCTCTTCCTGTGTCATTCTCTGATTCATCCCCTCAAAAAATGGTTTTCCGATGAAGCATTGAGCGAGCTGTATGGCATGATAGCTGACTGGTTTTTCAAACGAGCATATGTTTGTTTTCCAACCATAGTTCTTTGCTACATTGATTAGTATCTGATCTATAAAACAACTCTTTCCGTCTGACGGATAACCTGTTACAACTGCAAGATAACCTGTCTGTATGTTGAATAGCTTATCTATTGAGTCATACCCTGTGCTTACTCCTTTTGGCTGTCCTTGGTCATAAAGCATCTGGAATTCATCTGAATAGAAGTCTATGTTATTAAGACCATGTAAAGGAACTGGCTCTGCATTGAGGACTTGTTTTCTTACTGTCTCTGCATCTGTCTCAACCAATAATTCATTGGCATCTTTAAATCCCCTGTAATCCACAACATAACATCTGGCTTTGTCTAGCCTACGAGATAACTCTGAAGCTAGAATCTCTCCGTTTTCATCACTATCTACTGCTAGAATAATCCTATCTATTCCTTCAAACTTTTCTCTGTCCTCCCAGACATATTTGAATCTTCCGCTTTCGTTGGGGTCAACTTTTCCGTCTGGAGATAAAGAGTTTGGAGCCCCATTTGGTACTGAATATACGTCTATGTTGCTGTGATCTTTGAAGGCTTCTTTTATGGCAAGCATATCCAATTCGCCTTCCGTAATTACTATTGTTGATTCAACTGTGGGTAAGTTGTCGTTGTGGACTTGTCTTCCAAAAAGTTTTGTTGCGTTGTTGTCCCACCAGAAATCTTTTTTACCATTGCATGTTCTCCACTTAACCGCAACTGTCTTACCTCCATGATCAAAAGAAAAACCTATGACTGGTAAATTATTTTTTTCAGTAAGAACACAACCTGACATTTCTGCCGTTTCTGAACTTATCCCTCGTGCCAATAACCAATCTGCTGACTTTCCTTTCTTGTCGGTTTTAGGTAAAACAATTTTCTTGAGTGGCTTTGGTTCTGTTTTGACTACTTTCATCCTTGCTCCTTGTGTTCTTGATATAGCTCCATTAATACCGCAATGATGACAGTTATAAACGATTGTCTCTGAATTTATGTTTACTGAAAATGGGGTATCGTTTCGGTTCTTGGTTCTCTCTTTTTGGCAACTAGGACAAGTTATTTTGTATTGCCCTTGTCCGTGATCGCTTGTTTTAGGATTAGACTGAATATGATTTTTTATGTCCGTCTTTTCCTGTTGCTCTTGACTAAGCATTTTATTTCCTCCAATATGACGTATATACTTATTATCTAGTAGATACTAATTACTTATAAAACTTAGTAGGTATATCTACCTACTACATACCCTCTTCACAAACTGACTATCAATGACTTTTGCTATGTCATTAGACATCCTCTTGCGAGATAGTAGAGGGTAATTATTCAATTCCTTTATACTCAATATCATCTTATCTACAGCTATATTATTTCTATGGCATAGATTTGAAAAGTCTTTTGAGATAAAGTAGGAGAGAGCTTTATTAGATGTATCAACGTCTTTACTAGCAACATCTCTAATAGCTTGTTTGACTATTAAAGAATCTAATTTTGCTAAGTTTCTCTCCATGATTTAATCATAAATCATTACTTGCACATTGGCAAGACCTCATGTTATCATCAGTTAGACATCATAATTAGTTGGAGCTATTATAATCATACGGAGCAATCATGGAATTTGAAATTAAAGAAGGCATACCCTTGCCTGTAGGAAGGGGTAAACCAAGAAAATATGACATACCTTTAGAAACAATGAAGGTGGGAGATCATATATTAATTGAGTTACCCAAAACTAAAATACCCCAAGAGGTAAAGATAATAAGGAACTTTGTTCTTAGGTACAGGCATAGTAATCCACAAACTAAATTTACAGTACGTCAAATGGAAGACGGAGTAGGAATCTGGAGGATGTAATGGAAGCAAAAATTAAACTGACTAAGACTATGCTTGATAAAGCAATCATAGACGCTAATCAAAGTGTAAGAGATTTTGTAAAGTTATTTGACGTTGACTATTCTGAAATGGAATCTGGAGATAAGGTAAAGCTAGAAGCTAAATTTAGTGACGGAACAGAGAGTGTTCTCAACTTATACAGAACAAACAATGCTAGAGGGGATAGAAGAATATCTATCAAGGGAATCAAGGCACAAGCAGAAGTAGGAAGCACAGTAACTTTGATTAAGAAAAGGAAGAGGATAGTAATTGAAATACACTAACGAACACAATATCCCAGAAGAAATTATTCGTGCTGTTCACAACGACAGCTATTCTAGAGGGGCATCTACCATATCCGTAACAGGTTTATTAAGACCTCCACAAATGAGACTGCTTGAAGAGAAGCACATTGACGATATAAGCGTGGATGTATCAGACGAGATATGGAAGCTGTTAGGTCAATCCGTTCATACCATATTAGAGAGAGCCAACGAAGATAATCCAGATACGATCACAGAAGAGCGCATGTACGCTAATGTGGGTGGGTGGACTGTATCAGGTCAAACAGACTCAATATCAGTCGATAGTGGCATTCTAAAGGACTACAAAGTTACTTCTGTATGGAGTGTCATATCAGCAATGAAAGAAGGCAAGATAGATTGGGAACAGCAATTAAATTGTTATGACTGGTTAAACCGCCAGAATTACCCAGAAAGAATTATTAACCAGTTAAATATAATTACTATCAATAGAGACTGGAGTAAAAATCAAAAGATGAGAAGTGGTGCTGATTATCCAGACGCACCAGTTAGTGTCATACCCATACCAAAATGGAGTGACGAGAAACAAGAAGAGTTTATCAAAGAGAGAGTTTCAATACATCAGGAAGCGGAAGCTGATTTTTTAATCAGTAAAATTTTGCCTAGATGTTCAGACTCAGAGCTTTGGAAAAGGGATGATACTTTCAGAGTAATGAAGAAAGGTAGGAAATCTGCCTTGCGTGTATTGGAGACACAAGAATTAGCTGAAGAGTATATAACTGGTCATGTTGACGAGAACAAGTTGAGTATAGAATTTCTGAAAGGAGAAGCTATACGTTGTAACTACTGTCAAGTGGCTGAATTTTGTAATCAATATAAACAGGAGAAAACATGAGTATTGAAAAAGAACCTAGAGATAATTTAATTGATGCCTTAGTCAAGGCATACAGCGAGATAACATCTGCTGAATTTGACAAAGTGAATCCTCACTTTAAAAGCAAGTATGCTTCATTGGAATCAGTAATTAAGGCAGTAAAGCCTTCTCTAGTAAAGAATGGTATTTTGTACAGACAAGTATCTAAATACACAGAGAATGGGATTTGCATAGAGACAATCTTTCATGGTCATGGAGCAGAGTTACCAACAGGAGAAATCTTTCTTCCTGTAGATAAGAGAACGGCTCAAGGTTTTGGAAGTGCATTAACTTATGCTCGTAGATATTCTTTATCTCTTGCTTGTGGCATTGGGTCTGAAGAAGATGATGACGGAAATCAAGCTGAAAAAGAAGTAGGTAAGAAGTCTGTTCCTAAGAAAACTCCTGTAAAGAAAGCTGAACCTGTGAAGGAAGAAGCACCTGTTGAAAAAGAACAGGTTAAGGATGAAGCATGGGCGAAGGCTTTTGTTGAAGGTTTTGTAAAGGTACTTGTTATATGCAAAACAGTAGAAGACATCAGCAGTTTGTATAAAGCTAATGGAGATATCAATATCCTTAAAGAAAAATTTCCTGAAGAGAAAGCCAGACTTGATGCTTTTGTAATACAGCACAAAGAAACAATAACTAATACATCTGAGGAGGTGTGACAATGGAAGAGAGAATGCAGAGTGACGGAGCGATTTACACTAACAACTATAAGCAGAACGAGAAACAGCCTGATTGGACAGGCAAAGTCGTTTTAGATAAAAAGTTGTTAAAGGCTTTAGTGGAGAAAGTTAAAGTTGGGGAGGAAGCAGAAATGCGAGTTGCCCTTTGGGATAGAGTTTCTAAGAATGGAAACGAGTACAAGTATGCTCGCTTAGATATTCCTCAACCGCAAAAACAGGCAGAACCTACACCGCCTGTTGTTGAAGAAGTTACACCTGATTTGAGTGATGATGACTTACCCTTCTAAAGAAGATAAGTACGTTATCATGGATGAGGACATTACTGTTGGGTGTCCTCAACATGGAGGTTTTATTACTACTCCAGAAGAACATTTAAAAGGTTACGGATGTCCTAATTGTAGGCATGAGGACATAATCAAACAGCTTAAAGAAATAAATGATTATCTGGATTATTGTATTGAACATGAATCAAACGCACACGACAACAAAACTGCTATTCAAGCTGAAAGTTATTCAACAGTAATCCATGATACTTATGGAAAAACAAAAAAAATACTGGATGAATTTAAGGAGATAAGGGGGAAAGTATGAGTGACACATTTGAATATAACGAAAAAGAATCTTATGACTTAAATTTTCGTAGGTGGTATGGAATGAACTCCATTGAGAAAAGAAAGGAAAATGAAGAACCTCATCCGCTTATTATAGGCAGAAGGATTTTCAATGAGCAATACGGAAACAGATCAATTAAAGATAAGATTAATAGTTTGCTAAAAGATAGATAAAAATTTTCCCATCAGCAAAAAAAATATTATTTACCAGTCACACAAAATTCTGGAGGAGAATTAAATGGAACAAGTAGAAAATTGGATGCACCAAATCAGGAGTCTTGCTCCTACAATGGAGAAGACCGAGTATGAGGTTTATAAATGCGAAGCAGAAGTTAAAAAGTTACAAGCTACTTTAAAACTAAAAGCCTTATCTTTAGGCATGAAGACTACTTCAGCACAAGAAACTTACGCAGAATCACAAGAGACTTTGTACGAAGCAAGACTTAGAGTAGGAGTGGCTAAAGGCTGTTTATCAGCATTGAAGGTTAATCTTAAAGGATTAGAGATAGGTTTTGAAGAGTGGAGAACTAAGCAAGTATCAGCTAGGAAAGAACAGGCTAGGTATGGTGCATGAAGGGTAGAAACCCTACAGCAGATGAAAAGAGACACATGGATAGAGTCAGTCAGATAGGCTGTATTGTCTGCAAGAATCAAGGGAACTTCTTTGTTCCTCCCGAAATACATCACATAGAAGGCAAGACTAAGGAGGAAGCACACTTCAAGGTTTTGCCTTTATGCTATGAGCATCATAGACAGGGAGTGATGAATGGAATTTGGGTAAGTAGGCATCCTTGGAAGAAAGAGTTTGAAAAGAGATACGGAACAGAGTTAGAGTTATTAAAACAAGTAAAGGAAATACTAGATGAGACTTAAATCAATTACGTTTGACAGCACCGAAGGGGAGTTCGTAATAGATACCCCTACTGTAGAGGCAAAGTCTTTTACAGGGGCAGAAAGAAAGATGAAAGGCAAGAATGTAATTGCAATGGTTAAGATAGATGATGACAAATTTTTGGTATTCATTGAAGATTAAAATAACGCAGCTTCTCCTGCTGCACAGAAAAAATATTTACCAGTCATCAAAATTTGATGGTAATAACATAAAATGAAGATAGATTTACCACTAGAAGTTCACTACTCAAAGAAAAAGAAGTTCATTCTTAATTTAAACAATTACCGCAACGCTCATTACCGAGTGTTGTCTATATCAAAGAGCTTGTATTCAGATAACCTTGTGCCAAGACTCAAGGACTTTGATCGTTTTACCGAGCCTGTGTCGTTGACGTACACCTATTACGCCAGAAGTAAAAGAAGGTTAGACATAAGCAATCCTTGTTCAATCATAGACAAGTTTGCTTGTGATGCTTTGGTTAAAGCAGAGATACTAGAGGATGATAGTTTTAAGCAGATAAAAGAAGTGGTTTATAAGTTTGGGGGGGTTGAGAAAGACAATCCCAGATGTGAGTTGGTGATTTCAAAATTCACCATTTAAAAAATATTTACTGGTCAATAAAAAAACGGGAAAAGAAATTATGAAAGAAGTTAAATTACCCCCCAACTATCCTAAACCACGTCTTAATACAAAAATAGTTTCGGTTAGGGTTGATGAAAAGCGTTATCAAAAATGGCAAGAGCTTCAATTTAAAGAAGGGTCAAGAATACGCCCTTCTGATTTAATGGAGTATATGATTGATTATTTTCACGAAGAAATATATGGAGAGAAAGAATGAATAGATATATATGTGATGTTTGTGGGTGTGATATGGAAAAACCAAAGAGTATGACAAAACCTATGCCAACTATATTTGAAAATCTTACAGTTTCTTTTTCAAATGAATTGTGTAAAAAATGTGAAGGAGTAGATTATGAAATTAGTTGAACAGTTGCAAGGAGATTTGCAAGAAAGGAAGGAAGTTTGGTGGGAGTGGCATAAAGAAAATCCGCAAGTGTGGAATAATTTTGAAAAGTACACACTAGAAGCAATCGCCACAGGGAGAAAGCATTATTCTCATTGGGCGATAATCAATCGTATAAGGTGGAATAGTGAGATAGAGACTAACGGAGGGGAGTTTAAGATAAGCAACGACTACATAGGCTTCTATGCTCGTTTATTTCATGCTCGTCATCCAGAGCATAAAGACTTCTTCAGATTGAAACAGTTAAAGGAAGAGAAGTTAATAGATGAATTAGAGTCCGCCTTGGAGGATAGGCACGTTAGCTTTCTTTCTTAGTTCTGGCACAAAAGCCAGTCTCTTGTCTCTTTCCATTTCTAGGTCTTGAAGCAGTTCTGCTTTAACTATTACGGAGATATCCGTTCTACGCATCAATCTGTCTCGTTTGTTTCTCCAATTTGATAGATATCTTTCTAATGCTCTTACTTTTCCTTTTACCTTTATAAGACCTTTAACATCAGATTTATAAGCCGCTAATTCATCAAAGCGTTTTTGTTTTCTAAGACTGTTTAAAGTTTGTACTGCTGAATCAACTTCTCCTCTTAGTTCGTAAAACTGTTGTTGATATCCTCCCATTTTTTTATCATCTATAACCAGTCTTTTAATAAGTGGGTATTGTGCAAAGTTAGTAGGGTTACTGAATATGTTATTAGGTATAAATGGGCTTCCTGTAGCCGTTCTGGTTAAAGAATCAACTATATCTAATACATAACCGCCTAGTGTTCCTGTATATCCATTAAGAACGTGTTCTATTTTAGTGGGAGATACATTAATGGCTTCTCCAATAAGTCTTGCTAACTCATTGGTTTGTGGAGAGGATTGATATCCAGCTTCTCTTTTCAATTTGTAGTAAGGAACAATTTCAGAATTAGTAAATGAGTTTCTATTAGTTATAGCCTCAAATAAAGGTTTGATTGCTTGTAAGCTAATATCTCCTCCAAGAATAGGTATATTTGCAGAAGTTCCTAGTTGTCTTCTTACAGACTCAAATGGGTCTTTCTCTACTGATTCCTTAACTCCCAATACTTTCTCCCCTAGAACGAGGTCTATGAACCTCTCAGGCAGAGCCTTGAACATCATGCCAACTTCAAAAGGAATAGGAATTTTTATTGTGTAATCAAATGGCGTGGGTACTAACCAGTTATCATCTCTAACTTCTCTTTTAGCTTCTTTATATTCATCTGTATCACTAACCAATAGATAGTAAATCATTGTGGAAGCCATAATCATTCCACCTCTTAAAGCCGTTCTCTTAAATATTCTATTCTTTAACTGGTCTAAAGTTTCTCCTTCTTGCAGTTTGTCTTGTGCAGAATAAGTTCCTCCAAAAGAAGACCTATAAATTACATCAAGACCTTGTATTCTTGCGTTTAAAAAAGGTATGGCTGAAGTAATTACTCTGAACATTGGTGATAGTCCTCTACGACCAAAGTTAATTATTTCTAATGCTTGATAAGCAGCTTCAGATTGTGCTTGTGCTTCAGTATATCCATCTTTTTTTAATTTTTTATAGACTGCATCAAACACTCCTTTACGAGTTGCTCCGTCTGATTTTGTTGTTAGTCCACCAAGACCATCCCAAAGTTTATAAAAGGCATCTTGGGCAGAAATTCCGTTATCATTAGATAGTCCTTGCTGTCGTCTTGTTCTAGCTAAGTAATCAACAACATCTCCTTCATCATTAGCAAAATCATATCCACCAATAACACCAAACTTTTCTAAGTCTGTCATGTCGGCAAACATATTTTTTATGGTATCTACCATAGGAGTAAAGCCGTCTTCTCCAGCAGAAAGATTAACACCTGACGTAACTGTTGCAGACAATGTATCTCTAAGTAAGTTTACTGCTATAAATCCAGGATCACGAGTAACTGTGTCTCTTAATATTGTGGCTGGAAAAGCTAACATTTTTGTTATAAATCCTACTTCTGCTCCACCTAATGCCCTTATTCCGTGAAATAAATCAGGGTCTAATATTGTAAAGCGTTTTTTTAATCCATTTTCAAAAACAAAAATAGTATTGTTATTACTAGCCTGTTTAGGATCAGTAATAACTTCTGCTTCACCAGCTATTTCTAAAGTTTTAATTAACTTCATCATGCCGTCATTTTTCATGGAAGCGGTTAAAATAGATAAAGAGTTTCTGGCTATGGCTTCTAAAGGAGCTACATCTATAGGTTTATCTTTGCCTACAAGTTTTATATTTAATGGGTTATTGGGTAGTGAACCACCACCAATTCTAGGTGCAGTTATACCTTCTTCTTCAACCATGTCTCTATAAAAAGGATAATAAGTAGACTTAGCTCTCCATTCATCAGCTTGTTCTTGATTTAATAAACCTTTAGCTTGTGCAAAATCAACTAATTTATTGTTCCATTTTTGATAGTTGTTATAAACTTCAACAACAACAGGATAATTAGCTTCAATATTATTTATAAACTCTAAATCTTGTTGAGTAAAAGGTGATTCAACTTGTCGACCTTCTGCTTGAAATTGTTGTACTCTTTTTAATTTAGCGTATGTACCAAATATACCTTCTAAATCTATGGTAGGGTCTGAAAATAAAGGAGCAGTTATTTGTAACAATCCTCCTTTACCAGTATTTCCTTCTATAAAAGGATTGTATCTAGTATCTATTTCTAACTCTTCTGTAGAAGTTAAAGCAGCTTCTCCTTCAATAGTATCAATAGCAAACCCTCTGGTAAGCATACCTTGAAATATACCTCTGGCTTTATCTGCTTGTCTTAATGCAGCTATAGCAGAAGTATCTGCTGTGTTATTAAGCAGTCTTACTTCTTCAAATTCTTCACTTTTTCGTAAAATTAATTTTTCTGCTTTATCTAATTTATCAATGTAGTTTTGTCTGGTGTCTTTAAAGAACTTTCTAATATTAGTTCTTGGGTCTTTAACTTCATCTATAAATCTATCGTACCAAGGTCTTCTAGCAGGAACGTACCCACCTTTATTAACAACTCCTTTTAGATCATCAGGTATTTCTTTCTCTACCCTAGAGTAATTAGGCAACTCATCTATCGTAGGGGCACTAGGGTCATTAATATAGTCATAGGCAGCCTTTAAAGCTACGTCAGAGGCGTTTAAGTTATAAAGAGGAACTTCCCCCCTAGGTGTTTTTCTAGTGAACTCTTCGACTGTTTCTGTAGCTTTCTGTAATGCTATCTTTTCAGATGTATTAGCTTCTCCTGTGAATCTTTGCGACCTAGAAAATAAAGGTATATTTTCAGAGGGTGCAAGTAAGTCAGGCTGACTAGCAACCTCTACTGCATAATCTAATTTATCTTTAGTTTGGGCACTATCTCTATGTAAAGGTGCAATTTCTCCTAACCTATTTATAGGAACAGTAAAGTTATTAAATTCCTGATTTCTTAAAAAAGTAACACCTTGTTCTTGTAAAGTTTGACCACTAGGATTAGGTATATTTTGTTCTACATTACCTTCAGGAAAATTTATAAATACAGGAACAGTTCTACCACCTCCTTGTCCTATTAATGCAACTCTATGTCTGCCTTCATGGCTAATTACTTGACCATTTCCTCTAATTTCTAAATTTGGTAATGAAGGAATTATTGCAGTATCTGCTATTTCTGGGTCAAATATAGCATCAGGATTTCTTATAGAAGCTGGAAGTAAGCCCATAGGCTCTGAAGATAAAGCAACTGTTGGACCTCCTGTTATTATATTATTAATTACCTTTTGATTGACTGTAGTAAGTTTTAAAAAATCTTCAACTCGCATTCGTGCAACATGAGTTAAAGGTATTTCTACTCCATCATAAAAACCAACTTTATTACTACTAAAATTCCTAATCTGTTTACGATTAAAGTCCATATATGGAGGCTTAGTATCTGTGGCAGCTCTACTAAATAAAGGTAACTGTTCTGGGTCTATAGGTTGTGCTAGTTGTTGTTCAACATCTGCTATTCTATTTCTTATATCTTGTATTTTTTTAGCATTACGATTTCCTTTTGTTGTGCCAACATATCTTCTGTCAGCATTTTCTAAACTTTCAGCATTATATAGTTGTGTTTGTAGGCTACTAAGTTCTGATTGTAAATTTTGCCGTGAATAATCAGCTATATCTCTACCTGATGTGCCATCAATTACTATACCTTTTATTTGTTCAGTAGATAGATTTGTAACTTTACCAGCATTTAACAAGAACTCTGAAAATGCAGAATCAACTTTTGCAGGTATTTGTAATATTTTTCGTAAACTTTCAGTAAATTTATCCCATAAAGTTTTTTTAGAATTTGGAGTAAACTTTGTTTCCTCCATAAACTTTTGAAACTTTCTATCAGTTAAACCTACGGCTAATAATTCTTGAACATTAGTCAATCCATATTTAGTATAAAAATCAGTATTACCAGATTTTCGTCTTTCGTTTTCAAGTTTTTCTCTAATCTTTTCTAATTGTGCAAAAGCCTCTTTAGTTGTTTGATCTTGACTTGAATAATATGCAGCTTGTGTTGTTTGATGTACTAATTCATGCAAAAGAGTATTGTAAGTTACACCATCCTCTTCAACATTTGGATTTTTATCTCTTATATAAATTTGTTGTCTTAACTCTCCTTCATGTTGAAAAGGTAAACCATATGAAACACCAAGGTACGGCATAGTTGCACCTTTGTGTCGTTCAAGTCTAGTCCATTTACCTTGTTTTTTTCCAACAATTCTTGTATAAAAATTAACTTTTTTAATTCGTTTAATTTTCTTTAACTGTGTTGATAATCTTTGTGCTATAACTCTATAGTCTTGACTTGGTCCGTTTTTAGCCAACCAATCTAAAATATCTATACTACTAGCATCTTCATTTCCATTAAATTTAGATTTAATTTCTACAGCATCTGCTAATAATTCTTCTTTAGTCAAAGAGTATTGATCATAAAGACCACCCCTTTGTTTTGATCCTAAAGTAAGTGATACTCCAGTAATAGGGTCTGTATCTGCTTCAACATCTTCAAAAGTTGTAACAGGTGTAACTAAAACTCCTTCAGGTAAATCAGTTACATTAGAAGGTTCTTCAGGAGTAACTATTTCTGTATCGTCAGGCACAGCAGAAGGAGGAGCGTCTAATCCTCCAAGTATGCCTTGTTCTCTGGCTATTGATATTCTATCTAGCTCTCGTAAAGTTCTTATTTCACCCCTTTGTCTAGCACCAACTTTGCCAGATTCAATGTCTGCAAATATTTCAGAAGAGTCTGCATATCCAGAAACACGCATAGCTGTTCCCATAGATTTAAAGAACTCTACTATTTTTTCAAGAATGGTTTCTGCTTTAGGAGTTATATCTTTAAACTCTCTAGCTCTGTACATTTCAGCTATGGCTTCTTCTACATAAAGTTCTTCTATTAGTTCTTTACTTGCTCCTCTTGATGTAGCTTCAGCAGCCGTTTGTGCATTTATTCTTTGACTTCTTGTATAAAAAGTTTCTCCTTTACTAGACTCGTCATATTCTTTAGGAACTTTTCTACTTTTAACTTGATTACGAAGGTATTGATATTCTTTTTCTGTAATTAAATCTTTTGCTCTGAACGCATGAATCATTTCGTGATCCATTACTCTGTCTAATCTTTGTAGTATTTGTTCGTCAGTAGCTGTGCCATCAGGATTAATAGCATTTAAAGATAGAAAAATTATATCTGTATTTTTATCGTATTCGCCTTCTACTGCTCCTTGTGTTGTTGATGGTCTAGTAACCCTAGGATCAAATATTATTTCGCCACTTTCTGTTTCTGCTAAAGTAGTTGTGGATAAAATATCATCGCTAACAACAACTCCAACATCTCCTAATCCTGCTTTGTTTAATTTGTTTTTTAACTCTCTAGCAAATTTATTAGTACGACCTTCTTCAACTGTTTCTTTAAAGTCTATTAACTTAGCTTCTAATTGTTTAGGTGGTAATACTTTTTCTTGTCTTACTTCTTCTGATCTAATTAAATTTTCTATAGCTTCATCTGAAAGTTTATTTTTACCTGTTGCTTGATCTGCTTTTAATCTGCTACCAAATTGGTCAGGAGTTTCTCCAAAGCCTTCTTGTCTTCTAGCAACTGTGTATTCAAAGTCATCAGTAATTTTATATTTATTTTTACCTTCTACTTTTACAGCTCTACCGCTATCAATAAGATCATTAAAGAATTGGTCTGTTGATTCTTGATTATTTCTGATTGATTCAGGTCCAACTTCTATTAAATCTTTTTTAGAAAATTCTATGTTTTGTGCAGAAGCTACAAAGTTAGCCATGTCTAGACCTGTATAGGTTCTAGGTCTAAAATCAGGAAACTTAGTTTTTGTGTTAAAAGCTGGAAGAGAATGTATTCTAGCTAAGAAAAGTTCTTTCGCTCCTCTGTTTCTAGTCTTAGGTATATCTTCAAAGCCTGTCCATTGTTGTGCAGCATAACGTACTGCTGGGTCTTTAAAATTTAATTCAATATTCTTGGCATCAGCAATGGCTTTTATGTTTTTAATCGTTACATCTACTTGATCTACGTCTGCTCTAATGGAAGGTTCACCTGCTTTTTCAGATTCAGCAAAAGCATGATTAGCAAAGCTTGTTAATAAATCGTTGTAATCTTTTTTATTAAGTACCTTTTTTATTTCAGGCATTGAAAAACTACTTTTTAGTTCCAACCCTTTTGATTCTAAATATTTACTGGTTTTTTCTAATTTTGCTCTTTTATTTTCAAGTATTTGCCTGAATGGTTTGCCTGGATATGTTGCTGATTTTTCTTCATTTAATTCTTTTTTAAAGTCTTCAGATAAAGTTGAGTCATACCCTATAAGAGTTGATAAATTTATTTGACTTAGATTAGGGTCAAGTATAGTTCTGCCTAATGTTTTAGCAGAATCGCTATCTGGCATACCTATTATGTAAGTATCATTATCTACTTGTACTTGTAAAACTTTTCTTTCGTAATTAGTTTGAGCATTATTTTTAGCCAATAAAGCTTTTGTTTCATCTGCATGTGAACTAACAATAGGTTGTTCAACATTGTTGTAATCAATTACAGAAAATTGTCCGTCTGGATTTTGTATAACATCTAAGTCAGGAGGTGCTACATCTACAATAGGAGGTACAGGTATATCAGGTTTTTCTTTTATTATAGGTTGTTGAAATTCTTCTACAGTTTCTTGACCTTGTGCCCTATTAAATTTATCTTCTGATTGTAAACTTGTTCTATTTTCTCTGGCTTTAGCTTCTGCATCTTTTAACCTTTGACTGCTAATGCTTCTTCTGTTGCCAATACTATTAATTAATAAATCAGCAGTCGCACCTAAAATACCACCAATAGTAAACTCTTCTAATGCACTATCAAATATAGGCAACTCATCACTATATAAACCTGCTGCTGTTAAATTTTGTGCTATACCAGCAGTGGCTTCTTGGAATGCTTCAGCAGTACCTGTGGCTGCTGCTGATTTTAATCTAGTTGTGAGTAGTTCTTGTACTGTTGGATTCTTTAATGCGTTTTTAGGAATGCTTCTAAACAATCTTTCTATAGGTGCTAATTCACTCATGCCTATAACACCACCAGTAAGTATGGCTAACTTTTCAGCTATTGCATTTGGTTGTTCTCCTAATGCTCTGGACTCTTCAAGTAAACTTACTTGTTCACCCATACCCATAGGAACAGCAAAAGCACCTGGAACTCCGAAACGACCAACCTTATCACTTACAATTCCTTTAGATGCAAGCTTTCTGCCTGCAAATGCAGCACCACCAAAACCTATTAAAGAACCAGCTCCTTCAGCTAATTTAGTTCCAAACGTACCTCTAAATTTAGGGTTAGATGATAAAGCAGATTCTGTTGCTACATAATTTTGATAATCAGATAAGTTTTTAACTATATCACTATCACTACCTGCAACTAATCCTGCAATACCTTTTACACCAGTAGGTATCATTTGTGATAAACCTCTGGCTACTGATATAGGTTTGTCAACTAACCATTCACCTAATGAAGCTTCGTTAATGTCTATGTTGTATTCAGATTTAACTGCATTAGCTAACTCCTCCCTTTTAGCAGGGTCTAAATCATTAGGTATATTTAATGTTCTTCCGTCAGGAAGATTAACTTTTTGCATATTAAGTATATGAAGCTATTACATTCTGATTATTACCAGCAATCATACTAGGATCATAGCCTCTAATTTTAGCTAATTCGCCACTCAAATATTGAAGATAATCACGAATTTTTTGAATTTGTACATCATCTCCACCAGATTCTTCTAAGTCAGATAATTGTTTAGTTAAACCTGTTATTTCTGCAAGTATTTGTCTTTCAGGAAGTTGTGCTGTTTCAGCTTCTAGTTTACCTGTTTGTGCTTGTAGATATCTTGCTTGTAATCCTGCTTGTTTTTCATCAGCTTTTCTTTGTGCAGAAAGACCAGCAACACCAGCTATACCTTGACCAAGTTCACTCATGTCTCTAGCACCCATTACAGTTCCGCCTAATTGTATTAAATCAGTAGGACTAAACATTCTATTAGCCTTTTTTTGGTTAAGAGCATTTTGTTTATTTAATGCTTCTTGATTGGCTAATGCCATATCTTGCATTCGTTTATTATAATCTTTTTCTGCTTGTGATAGTTCGGTATCTGTATCTGTGTTATCTGATTCTACAGAATAAGGACTTGTTAAATAATCATATCCTAAAGCACTAGCAGTTAAACCAGAACCTAAAGCTGTTGTTCTTAAAGGAGAATACATTCTTCCCATATTTAAAACATCATCTGTCATTCCTAAACTTTTTGCAGCTTCACCAAGAGGTTGATTTGTATTAACTCTTGTTCCAACACGAGGTTTAGTCACAGATTTTATTGGTGCTTGTTTTAAAAATGTTCCTGCTTGTTTCGCTTTTTTAGCATAATCAATACCTTTTAAACCTTTATAAGCTAAACCTGCACCTCGCAAAGCTGCACTTGCACCCCAACCTATACCAGGAATAAACATAAGACCTGTAGAAACAGCCAAAGCTGGATTTTCCATTGCCCAATTTGCTACATCACTACCTAATTCAAATATATTTTCTCCAAACTTTGATATTCTAGATTGTTGTGGATTTACAAATGACTGGTCTAATGATGTTCTGTCACCTGTTGCATAGCCAGTTAATCCACCACTAGCCATACCCATTTCCATTTCCATTTCATCGGGTTCTAGATTTTGATTTACTAGTTGTGGTGACATTACAGGTTGACCTGCTGCGTCTAAACCTTCTGTAACTGCTGCTTGTGCTGATGTTTGTGCTGCATCTATTCTGGATTGGTTTCTTAATCTGTCATTAAAGTCTCTTAACCCACCACTATAATATTGTTGGTCGGTTAGATCAGTTGGACCACCTTCAAAATAACTTGTTGAACCACCAGATGCCATCATCATAGGTTCTTGCATAGGAGCAGAGGCAGGCATACCACTCATTCCTGAAGAGAAAACATCAGTTGGAGCTGACTCAGGAGGCATACCTGCTTGCATTCCTTGTGGTTGCATAAACTCACCAACAACTTCTTCAGCTACTGTAGTAGTAGGTGGAGCTTGAGCTGCTGCATAAGCCTTTTCATTCATAGTACGTCTTTGTATTTCAGACAATACTAGATAAGAAGGAAATCTAGAGTTAGGGTCTTGAGACATCTGTGCCAGTTGTTCTTTAGGCACAAATTCTAAATCGTTAGCTAATTGTACTAAATTCATATTATCCTCCCATTCCTCTATATAGACCTAAACCACTTAATCCAGCACCTAAAGCTTGTTGAAATAATCCAGGTTGTTGTTGATAAGTGCTAATACTTTGTTGCGGTTGTATTGGTACACCTCTTAATAAACTACCAAAACGACTAAGTTGTTGATTAGCAAAATTTTGTTGTCGTAAGAAATCTTCATAACCCATATCCATACTAGCTTGTTGCAACGCACGTTGTTGTGAACCTATTCCTGATAATGCTTGTATTCTAGATATAGCGTCTTGGTTAATGTCTTTACCCACACCCATTAATCCTTGAGCTGCTGCTAAATTATAACGATTAGATAAATCATAAGCACTCTGACTAAACTTCTCTTGAGCTTGTTTTGCTGCTTCTTGTTGTTGTGCTGCGGATAATCCAAGTTTTGCTGCTTGTTGTTTAGCTTGTTCACCAGCTTGGAAAGCTTGTAAGCTTTGTGCCCCTTGTGCTTGCATTGCAGCTTGTTGTGCCCTGTAAGCATCTAGCCCTTGTGCCCCTTGTGCTTGTAAAGCTTGTTGGCTCATTTGGAATCCAGATTGACTAAACTTTTCTTGTGCTTGTCGAGCAGCTTCTTCTTGTTGTTGGGCATTTAATCCTAACTCAGCAGCTCTTTGTCTTGCTGATTCTCCTGCATTATATGCAGCTTGACTAAATTGTTCTTTTTGTTGTCTTGATTGTTCGGCTTGTTGAAATGCAGCTTGAGATAATTGTTCTTGCGTTTGTCTAGCTCCTTCTTGTGCCCCAAATCTTTGCAGTCCTAATTGTGCAGCACCTAATCCACCAGCTCTTTCTCTTTCAAGTTGTTGTTGTGCTGACTCAAATGCAGCTTGACTGCCTCGTGTTTGTATATCATCTAATTGTTGTCCTAGATTACGTTCTCTTTCTGCTTGTTGTATTGCTTCTCTATATCCTCCTAAACTACCTTGTGCTGTGGCTGCATCTCCTATGCCTTTGCCCATAATATTAGATTGTCTAATTGCTTCACGCTTACCTATATCTGTTACATTTTGTTGATACGGAGACATAAATCTTTGTAAATTTGCTTCATATCCTAAAGGCGTATATTCTCCACCCACCTGTCCAGCTTGATAACCAGATTGTCTTATAGTGGGATTGTAGCCAGATGTTATATCTCTAGCTTGATATCCTGGATTAAATTGACCTGCTTGATATTGTGGTGAGTATTGACCAGCTTGATAAGTTGGTCCTGCTAAACCAGCTTGATAAGTTGGACCTGTTTGTCCTGCTGTATAACCTGAATCAAATGTACCGCCTGTATAACCAGACGTTGTTGCTGCTGTGTCTCCAAACCTAGTAGAAGCATCTGTAAATTGTTGAGGTGTTCCAGACGTAGCAAAACCTCTAGTCATTGCTTGACTAGTTAATTCATCAGGTGAAAAATACGCTAACCTTTGACCGCCATAAGGTTGATAGCCTTGCAGACTTTCAGCTTCACCTCTTTGTAACAGCCGTTTAAAATACGGCTCAACGTATTCTGGTAAATCGGTATTTGTTACAGTAGTTTCTGTTGGTTGGCTTCCGCCTCCTCCTCCACCCATATTATATCTCCTTCATACATTTATAAGTTATTTTGTCGTAACCATGTGCAATTCCATAATCACGAATTTCTTTTTTATTTGTCCAAAATTCAATGCTCTTACAACCAAATTTTTTTGCTATTTTTTCAATTTGTGGTTGAAATTTTTCTGCACCAGATTGTTCCTTATACCAAGCAACCCATAATAATAAATATCTTTCATTAGAAAAATTTTTATTTAATATTTGAGTAATTAAAAAACCATCTTTAGGTTGTATATCTTTATCAAGCCATAATGTTGCTGTGTTATTTTTACACGAACCATAAATATCTTTTGCAGTTTCTGATTCATAAGTTTCTTCTTTAATAGAATACAAACCATGTTTTATATCTTCCCAATGTTCATCAATGTCTGCTTGTATTAAATTCATTGTTGATCAAATTGCATTTCAAAAAGTAAATTATTTTTTTTCCATTTTGTATCTTCGTCAGTAAGCCAATTACTCATTCCTTTTCTACCTACAGCTTCTACTCCATTACAATTATTTTTTATTGCCCAATCAAATAAAATATATTTACCTATTTCCATCCAATCTTCCATATTTTTTCCAGATAATTGTAAAATGTTTAACATTTTTAATCCTGTTGGGTACAAAATAAAATTAGTTACTACGCATCCTTTAATTAAATCTTTTTCTGTATCGTAAACCACCCATAAATGTGCATGATTATCTATTAATTGTTTATAAACAGTATCAATAGTATGTCTGCCATTTGATCTTTTGCATGAACGCTCTAAAAATTTATTAATGTGTTTCCAAATTAAAAAAATATCTGCTGGTAAAACTGCTGATATTTGTATATTACTTTCTGTTTTTACAGCTACTTGATTCATGCTGGCAATAAGCCTCCTGCATTAGCTAATTTAGGTGCTTGTTTGGTAGTTCCAGTTTTTTCTTGTCTTACTCTGTCCATCATGTCATAAAGTTCTTTAGAACCAGCATCTGAACTGCCATCTCCTAACATAGATACTACATCAGCAGGAATTATAAACTCATCTTGAGATACAGCTATTTCTTGTTTATTGCCTATAGTGCCACTAATGTCGTCATCCATTCCGCCATTACCTACACCTGCAATTAATCCTTCTGTTTGTGAATTAGGAGCAACAGTTTGTAAAACCATTTCTCTTAATTTCATAAATGCTTCATTGCCGTATTTTTCTAAAAATAAATTTAAAGATTTTTCATCATTAGATTGACCTAATAAATACAAAGCAACCTCTTTAGTTAATGGATCATTTTGCATTTCTTCAATATTAGTTGGTCCACCTTCAGCTCTACTCATAGATACATTAAAGTCTTGTGGTTTAAAATCTGCAAATCCTAAATTATTATCAGATAAAAAATCTAAATTAGGTACAAAATTAGTATTACCAATATCTAAATTATTATTAG
>VTLG01009448.1_pt1 | contig 33163 bp, 29 predicted proteins | sample 4694571 | NCBI WGS metagenome assembly VTLG01 (sample SAMN12604809, study PRJNA352737) | marine metagenome | biome: ENVO:00000447; feature: ENVO:00000209|ENVO:00000569|ENVO:01000036; material: ENVO:00002151; isolation source: viral sequences binned using virsorter ...
ACGAACAAATTCATGTTGCAACTAATTCCCTTGTATGTCGTGAGTTGGATCTATCTCCTAGTCAATCTTTGGATAAACTTAGGAAGGCCACCATTAACTGGATTCTTCAACCTCTAGGTATAAATACTAAGGATAAATATTTAGACAAAAAATTTTGGCTGGATGCGAGCGATCGCTTAATGTATGAGGGCAAGGCACCAGAACTTGCTAATACTAAGGCAGCTCGGATGCCAGCATTCTTTGAGCATAGCAATGTCAACCTACCCCAATACGCTTGAGCCTTTGCTCGGCCCTAACCTCCAGTCTATACTAAATGAACTGGATGAAAAATTTCCACCAGTAAACCCACATCCTAAAGAGGAGTTAAACACTATCATGTATAAAGCAGGACAGCGCTCCGTTATAGAATGGATGAGGGCTAGACTGGAGGAAGATTGATGGCTCAAGTTTATAATCCATCAGCAACACCAGCTATAAATTATGGTTGTGTTGGTGGGAATTGTGATAGAGCTTATTGGAATAGAGCTAGAGCTGCCCATACACCTAACTATTTAAGAGCAGAGTATCAATTAGACTGGAATCAGTTACGTAAAGAAGGTTTCTCTGATGATCAGCTTGATTTTTTAAAGAAGCATAAAGCTTGGGGAGCAAAAGATAGTGATAAAATCTACGTCTCTGACTTTTCTAAACCAGTACCTGTACATGTACCTGTTACTACACCTGCAGGTAATGATGGTTTTGGACGTGGAGGTGGTAGAAAATACACAGCTCATGGCTATGGATATGAACATCGGTTCATGTTCTCAAGAAAAAGCGGCGCTAAAAATTATAAATCACCTTACGAAGCATTGGGTAAATATTCCCCAGAGGATTGGGGCATAGGTGATCCTGAGTTAATGAAATGGTTGAAAGGTGAGTTCGGTGACAAAGATGTTGCTTGGTACAAGAAGCACTGGAATGAAGGTGTTAGTGTAAACAAAGTAACAGGTGAGATATCTTTTACCCCTAAAAAATACCGTGGTTATTGGATGAGATCCACAGAATCGGCAGGTAGTTACACTCTCGGTGAGAGAGTCATGCTTGGTATGGATTTGCATCGCCGTTTGGGTAATAGAAAATACTCAGAGTATGGGCAAAAATATGGAGCTGGAAAAGCATCGGCCAGATGGCGTGACCCTTGGTGGATTGAAGGAGATGCAGCTAGGAAAGAGTGGAGAGCAAAGAATTTACCTAGGATTACTAAGGAACAAGCTACTAGGTATTCCAGAGAGGGGTCTCAGACTATGCTTCACTCTGTTGGTGGTAGATGGAAATCTAAAACACCATACAGAACAGCTGGGTTACCTTGGTCACGTGTTGCAAGGGATAGAGACAAAATAGATATAGATTACGGTTTCTACGAAGGACAAGATAGATATAAAGAAGCTATGGAAGCTTTAGGTATGAAAAGTTTCTCTTTACCTAAGCATTTACTAACAGCTGAGAACTATATGTATAGACTCAGCCAAAATCCACAATATAAGAGTCCATATCAAATGAAAATAGAAGACCTTTACGATAAATTAAATAATCTAAAAGTTACTACAGGACAAGTGACTGGATTAGATACAAAAATTGAAGACATTTCTAAAGGGCTTCTTGATGAGTTCTCTGGTGGAACTGATTTCGATCAGTCTATGAGAGAGAATCTCCAAGCTCTTGGTGTAACACTAGAAGGTGATTCAGTTAAGAGCATTGGAGGTTTAGATATCAACCAAGTCCTAGGTGATATCAGTACTCACAAAGGAGAGTTAACAGATCTAACTGGTAAATTCTCTGGCCTTGAAGACGACCTTGCAAGGGTACAGACACAAGGTAAGCAAGGTTTAGAAGCACTAGAAGCTAGCCTTATGGCTGACTATGGTGGTAAGTTAACTGATCTAGATAAGACCTTCGCTTCTAAACTTAAGAAAACAGAAGATGCTCTTGGTGGTGATCTTGCTACTATACAATCTGGATTTGAAGCACAGAAACTAGCTACTGAAGGTAAGTTTGGTGACTTAGAGACTAAGTTCGAACAAGATCTAACAGGATTAGGCAGTGACTTCAAGGATAAGTTGGCAGCATCTGAAAGCAGGACTGCTGCAGATCTACTTGGAACTAAACAGCAACTACAGTCTGGCCTAAGTGATGTCTATCAATCCAGAGAGAAGGCTATCGGAAACTTGCAAGAGGATTGGGCTGGTAAACTGCAGAAACAAGAAACAGCTCTACAAGGTGAGATTGATACAGCTTCACAAGCATTCAATGATCGACTTACTAAACTATCCAGTACAATGAACTACCGTATGCTTGGTGATAGCGCCGGAGGTGTACGTATGAGAAGATCTAAAGCACATAAATCTGGTGCGTCAGCTAGAGGCACAGGTCAGCTTGGTAGATCTTCAATGAGAATACAAAGTCTTAACATATAAAACTAATGCACACAGCTAAAGAAAGATATGACAATTTAGCTACAGCTCGTTCCCAGTTTCTACGCTCAGGAGAAGAGGGAACAAAATTAACCCTACCTTATCTCATTAGAGGTGAGGAGAATTATGATAAGGGGGCTAAGCAGCTCCCTACACCTTGGCAATCAGTTGGAGCAAAAGGTGTAGTAGCCTTAGCATCAAAGCTAATGCTTGCTACCCTACCTCCACAGACAAGTTTCTTTAAGTTACAACTTGATGAAGCTGCGATGCAAGATCAAGCGATACCACCTGAAGTTAAATCTGAACTTGACTTATCATTTGCTAAGATTGAACGTACCATATTAGAATCAATAGCTGCCTCAAGTGACCGTGTGGTCGTACACCAAGCATTCAAACACTTGGTAGTCGCAGGTAACGTATTGATTTTCATGGGTAAAGAAGGGTTAAAGATGTTCCCTCTGAATCGCTTTGTTGTAGAGCGAGACGGTAACGGTAATGTAATTGAAATTGTTACAAAAGAACGTATTAATCACAAGCTACTAGCGAAAGAAGTACCACCTGAAATACTACAATACAAAGGTATCGTTGATGTCAATGACCCACAGGGTGACATCGAAGGTCTTAATAAAGAATGCGATATCTATACATATGTAACACGAGAAAACAATCGTGTTGTATGGCATCAAGAAGTATATGATTATGTTATCCCTGCCTCTAGAGGTAAAGCACCTATAGATGCTAACCCCTGGTTACCACTTAGATTTAATTCTGTAGATGGTGAAGCCTACGGGCGAGGTCGGGTCGAAGAATTCCTAGGTGATTTGAAGTCACTTGAAGCACTCTCTCAGGCCCTCGTAGAAGGCTCTGCAGCTGCTGCTAAAGTTGTCTTTACTGTATCACCCTCAAGCACTACCAAACCACAGACGCTGGCCACGGCAGGCAACGGTGCGATCATCCAGGGTAGACCAGATGACATAGGTGTGGTTCAAGTCGGCAAAACAGCTGACTTCCGTACAGCTTTTGAGATGGCTACTCAATTAGAGAAGCGTTTGTCTGAAGCTTTCCTTATATTAAATGTAAGACAAAGCGAACGCACTACCGCGGAAGAAGTAAGAATGACACAGATGGAGTTGGATCAACAACTCGGTGGATTGTATTCACTAATTACTATTGAGTTTCTAGTACCATACTTGAACAGAAAATTAAATGTATTCCAAAAGACTGGAGAAATACCTAAGCTACCTAAAGGTTTAGTTAAACCTACTATTGTAGCTGGTGTCAACGCCCTTGGTCGTGGACAGGATAGAGAAAGTTTATCTTCTTTCCTTACTACTGTTGCACAAACAATGGGACCAGATGCATTGATGAATTATATTAATCCTGAAGAAGTTATCAAACGACTCGCAGCTGCACAAGGTATAGATGTACTTAACCTTGTACGTAGTATGCAGGAAGTTAAGCAAGAAGCTATGCAGCAACAACAGAAAGCTCTACAGATGGAGCAACAGAAGATTGATGTAGCTGCTATGAATACACCACTAGCTGATCCAAGTAAGAATCCAGCTGTAGCTGCAGCTGTACAACAAGGTGCTCCAGCAGCACCACCACAAGGTCCACCAGGATAATCATTAGCCACCTATGACAGCAGAAGAACAAACACTAACAATGGATGAAGCCACACCTGAGTCGGGTCAATTCTCTGAAGAAGAGATGGACTCACTCAAGGTTGGTGAATCTATGCAAGAAGCGCAAGACAAGCGCTTAGCAGGGAAGTATGAGAACGCTCAAGAACTTGAGAAGGCTTATATAGAACTGGAAAAAAAGATAGGAGAAAAGGATGCCACTGAATCTTCCACAAACACAGAAGAAAAAGCAGAAGAAAAAGCAGAAGAAAAAGCAGACGACGAAGAAGTTGTCAGTGTATTAGATAAACTTTGGGGTGAGAGAGATGATGGTTTCTCCGATGAAACATTAAAGGAACTAGCTCAAACAAACCCAGGTGAATTAGCTAAACTACACTTACAGTACAGAGCTCAACAACAGCAACAAGAAGAAGCAGCTAAAGGTTTATCTGATTCTGATATCGCTGAGTTAAAAGGTTTAGTTGGAGGTGAGCAGGACTATCAAGGTTTAATATCTTGGGCTGAAACATCTCTAACTAAGGATGAACAAGACATGTATGATACCGTGATGGATCGCGGTGATAAACTTGCATGTTATTTTGCAGTACAAGCTTTAATGGCAAGATATAAAGATGCAGTAGGTACAGATGGTAGACTCATACAAGGTAAGCCACCATCTAGTGGTGGTAATACATTCCGTAGCCAAGCTGAATTAGTTAAAGCTATGAGTGACCCACGTTATGAACGAGACCCAGCTTACCGTATTGACATACAAGAAAAATTAAAAAGATCAGAAGTTAATTTCTAGATTTAACGTGCCGACCCGAACCTTCGTCATCGGCCATTAACCTAATTCATTTTATCTTAATGACCAAATCAAACGTATTCCCCAAAGAACCTCAGATTGAGGTAATCGATCCTCCCACTCGTGAGGAATATTTTCAAAACGCTGAACGTGTAAACGGCTGGCTCGCAATGATTGGATTCAATGCAGCAGTCGGTGCTTACATATTCACCGGACAAATTGTACCTGGCATATTCTAGGTAACCATGGCGGCTCGGTAGTCGAACCAGTAGAAGCCACAGGCAGTCGCGTCCGTTCATTCCCAGTGGGAACGCATGAAACCACATCATGGAACGGGGGTGTGGTACTGGAGAAAACCAATGCAAAAAAAGCAAGTAACCCTCAAGTATCGCGGCGTGCCTTATACAAGAACACGTTAAACACTTTTTTAAATGAAAACATTAGCACTAGCATTAGCCTCCACGATCGTTGCTCTTCCGGCTTCCGCAGGAGTTTACGTAAACGTAGAGAACAACGGCTCTTACGATGGGGCTGACTATACAGGATCAACCACTGACCTACACGTAGGTTATGAAGGTGGTACTGATAGCTTTGGATACTACATTCAAGGTGGTCCAGCAATCGTAGCAACCGATGGTGCTGACGATACCGATAACCAGTTGTCTGGTAAGGTCGGAGCAAACATTGCAGCAACCGAGAAGCTTGACTTCTATGGTGAGCTTGCAGTACAAACCAACGATGGTGATACCGACAACTCTTGGGCAACTAAGATCGGAACTAAATATAAGTTCTAATATGGCACATCAATCAACGAAAGCTCAGGCTTTTGTAACAACATACTCACCAACACCTGACATCAAAGACCCAGTGGATACTCTTCCTAGTGATAAGCAACCACCTGGTGTTGATGACGACATGCCTCAATCATTAGAGGAAGCTCTGTTAGGTGAGTAAGTTTAATGAATTATGGTTAGGAGTTTTTGGACTCCTTTCCATTTTTCTTCTTATCGAAGTCTTACATGTGGATTATCACAGACAAGGTAAGGCTTGGTTAGAGGCACCTCAGTGTCGGACCTCTAACTAATTGGCATTTGGCCCTCACGAGGATACCCTTTTGCCGTCTAGACGGTGGGAAAGACCACAAAAAATATGATCAAAAAATTTACGTACGTAAGAAAGTAAACAATACAATCTTTAATAGATAATGGCTCATCAGAGTACGGATCTAACTACCAGTCTTACCAGGCCGGGCGCCGATAATGGCGGCGCAGATGCTAGAGCCCTGTACCTAAAGCTATTTTCTGGAGAAATGTTCAAAGGCTTCCAGCATAATACGATTGCTCGCGATCTACTTATGAAGCGTACCCTGACGAACGGCAAATCTTTGCAGTTCATCTACACGGGTCGCACCACAGCCGAATTCCATACCCCAGGAAATGCCATCTTAGGTAACAGTGACGGCGCACCTCCAGTCGCAGAGAAGACTATAACAGTTGATGATCTCCTAATTTCAAGTGCATTCGTATATGAACTTGATGAAACACTAGCACACTACGATCTACGTAGTGAGATCAGCCGTAAGATCGGCTTCAGCCTAGCTGAAAAATACGATAGACTAGCTTTCCGTGCCGTAACACGCGGTGCACGTGCAGCTTCACCTATCACCAAAACTAACTTCGTAGAACCAGGCGGAACACAGATTCGTGTTGGTGCAACTACTAACGACTCCGACGCATTTAATGCTCAGAATCTCACAACAGCCTTCTTTGATGCCGCTGCGGCACTAGATGAGAAGGGAGTAAGTCAGGATGGTCGTGTAGGTGTTCTTAACCCACGTCAGTACTACGCTCTTATTCAAGAAGTTGGTAACAATGGTCTCATCAATAGAGATGAGCAGGGATCAGGACTACAATCTGGTAAAGGCGTCGTAGAGATAGCTGGAATCAAGATTTACAAGTCTATGAATATTCCATTCCTAAGTAAGTACGGTGTTGCTTACGGCGGAACCACTGGAGAAACAGCTCCAGGAAACCTTGGTTCCTTCGTTGGACCTGCAGCTGAGAATGCTTCAGGTGCTACAACTGGAATCAACAATGACTATGGTACTGCAGCCGAACTAGGCTCCAAGTCCTGTGGTCTTATCTTCCAGCGTGAAGCTGCTGGATGTGTTGAAGCAATCGGACCTCAAGTACAGATTACTTCAGGTGACGTTTCCGTGATTTATCAGGGTGATGTCATACTGGGTCGTCTCGCTATGGGAGCCGACTACCTCAACCCAGCTGCTGCTGTTGAATTGTATGTAGGTGCTACTGCTCCTTCTGCATTCTAATTTTAAGGGGACCTTCGGGTCCCTTTTTTTTATTCACAAAAATTTATACCTATGGCTATACCTACCACTAACGCTACAGAAGAACTACCAGCAGTGAATCAAATACTAGCAACTGTGGGTCAGGCACCTGTAACTACACTCGATCAAACCAACCCGGACGTTGCGATTGCATACGATACTTTGTTACAGGTATCTAGGGAAGTCCAGTCTGAGGGATGGACGTTCAATAGAGAGTATAATTATGAGTTCAGCCCCGACACAAACAAAGAAATAGCAATACCAAGTAATGTACTACAAATAGATTTAGCTGGAGAAGAACCTGCTAATAGAGAGTATGATGTTGTAAGAAGAAATGGTAAGTTATATGACAGAATAGAACATAAGTCTACTTGGGATAAAGCTATGGACTGTGATGTTACTTGGTTCTTTGACTGGGTAGATCTTCCTAGGCCAATCCAAGACTACATTACAACTCGTGCAGCCTGCCTAGTTGTTAGTAGAATCATTGGTGATCAACAATTATATAATACATGTAAACAAAATGAACTAGAGTCACGGGCTAAAGCTCTAGAATATGAATGCAATCAAGGTAAGTTCACTTACTTTGGTTATCCAAAAGGTGGTGATAAATACACCAGCTATCAACCTTACAAAGCTTTACAACGCTAATGGCAAACGTTACCCAATCAATTCCTACTTATTTAGGAGGAGTTTCAAAACAACCAGATGACAAAAAACTACCTGGCCAAGTAACTGATTGTATCAATGCCTATCCAGACCCCACCTTTGGATTAACCAAGAGACCAGGTTTTAAATTTATTAAAGGGTTAGGTGTACAGGATACCTATACAAATGCCAAGTGGTTCTACATCCATAGAGATGGTGATGAGAAGTACATGGGTTGTATTAAGGGTAATCAGTTTTACATTTGGAATGTAACAACAGGTGTCGCTGTGACTATGACTTATACAAGTCCAGCACAGTCTTACTTAACAGGTACTAAACCTACTGATTATGATATCCTAACAGTACAAGATACAACTGTTGTCACTAATAAAACAGTTACAGTTACTACTCAATCAGCCCCTACATTCAATGCGAATCGTGTAGGTACTGTCAGGTTACGTGCTGTAACAGCTAACACAACCTATAATGTAAGTATAAAAATAGGAGCCACTACTAATACAGCTACATTTACAACAGGTGATGACCCTACTGCTGATGGAATCTTAACAGATCTTAAGAGTGATATTGATGGATGGTCAGGTGATTTTAATAACCTTACAGTCACACGATTAGATACATCATTAGAAATAAGCAGCACTGTAGACTTTACCTTAAGCGGTAAAGGTGGACCAGATAATGAAAGATTAGAAACATACCAAGATCAAGTAGCTAATGTCACAGATTTACCTGACCGTTCTAAACAGCATAGGGTGGTTAAAATCCTCAACACAGCAAACTCTGTTGAAGATACCTATTACTCCAGATTCGTTGCTGATGATGGCGTTTCAGGTGTGGGCCATTGGGAAGAGTATATAGCCCCTGATGTATCACCTGGTTTAAACTCAGCTACTATGCCACATGAGTTAGTTAATACAGGTACTAATGCTTTTACTTTTAGACCAGCTACATGGACTAACAGATTAGTAGGAGATGATGCTACTAACTCACACCCTAGTTTTGTAGGGAAAAAAATTCAGCAGGGATTCTTCCACAGCAATAGGCTTGGATTCCTTGTAGATGATAATGTGTCTATGAGTCAGTCAGGTGAATACTTTAATTTCTACCACGTCTCAGCTCTGACACAAATAGCTTCTGACCCAGTTGATTTAAGTACATCTAGTATTAGACCTACCTTATTGACAGGTGTATTGCCTACAGCTCAGGGTTTAATTCTATTTAGTAAGAACCAACAGTTCTTGATGTATGCACCTAATGGTTTGTTCACACCAACACAAACTATTATACGTGGTATCTCAAACTATGAGATGGATATTGATATAGATCCTGTTGACAACGGTACTAACATTATGTTTGTTAGTAAGACGCCTGGATACACACGTATCTATCAGATGAGAACTGCGGGACAAGAGATGAACCCACAGGTTTTAGACGTTGGAAGAGTTGTATCAGAATGGGTACCAGATACTGTCACTGAATTAACAGCTAGCCCTCAGAACTCATTCATAGCAATGTACGGTCCTACTAAAAAGGATGTATATTTCTATAGAACATATTCTGATGGTCAACAAGAGGTTATGCAATCATGGTTCCGGTGGGAACTACCAGGTAAAATACAATCTATAGCAGTTGATTCTGATGTGTTATATGCTGTTACTATGCAGTCTAATCAATACACATTAGTCAGTGCTAGTTTGAACCAAACACCAGAAGAACAGATTCTTGTTAACTCTGATGGTCAGAAGATGAACCCATGTGTTGATCTTTATGCTACAGCTACAGCTGTTAAATTCCAAGGTATTGATGCCTTTACAATTACAGCAGGAGGTAGTGGATATACTTCAGCACCTACTGTTGCTATCACACCAGTCCTTTCTAGTGAAGGCTCAGGGGCCACAGCAACGGCCACTGTAGCAGGTGGAGCTGTGACAGCTATCACACTTACCAATGCAGGTAATGGGTATGCTGACGGGGCTACTGTAAGCTTCTCAGGAGGTGGTGGTAGTGGAGCTGCTGCTACATGTACTATATATGATGGAACGAAGGCTTATATACCTTATACAGACGATACAAATTTATCAACAGTTTTAGTTGTAGGAAGTGATGCTGCTGACTTAACTAATCCTACTTATGTTGAATCAGGATTTACTGTTACACCTACTCGTGGAACAGATGGTGTAGGTACTTACTTCTCTGTATTAGAGAAGGATCTAACCTCTGTAGCTAGTAAAGTTATTGTAGGTTTTAAATATACTTATGATATAATACTACCTAAAACTTATTTTAAACTTAATCCAGAAGGAACTTTATCCGATTACACTGCTTCACTAACAATACAAAGAATGAAATTTTCTACAGGATTGTCTGGTGTTGTAAGTTTTAAATTGAAACCAAAAGGTGCAGCTGAATGGAATGATGTGCATCCAACAATTGATGCTAACTTCTATTTAGCTAACGACGTACCGTTAGCAGATCAATCAGTTATGACTGTACCTATTCATCAACGTAATGATAACTTTACATTAAGAGCTTATAGTGATTCACCCTTCCCAGTTTCACTAACATCAATGATGTGGGAAGGCTATTATTCACCAAGATTCTATAGGAGAGCTTAATGACCACCGCCCAAGAGAGAGTAGTAATACAAGAAAAAACAAAAGCTATCATTAAAGATGCTTGTGGTGACGATGTAGATGCACAAGCATATCTATGGATGATAGCTCGTATAACTAGAACTTTAGATGATATCTATGATGCTGATCAAGAAGTAACTAGAAATGATCTATTAGAAGTTTTAGAATATTTATTTGTTAGAATGCCTACAAATGGGTTTTATTGTAGACATCAGAATGTGTTGTTATCACAGCATATATCTATGTATAATGCCTGGATGGCGGCTAATCTAGCAGAGAATGGGGATGAAACAGATAAAATTTATGCTCATGTGTGGCGGGATACCCATCATGAATTAATACCCATTGTAGCTTTACTCACCCAAGGTTATCAAAAAATGCAAATAGTATCCTTAGAAATACGCAAAACATTTAAAAACAAACTAGGGGATTAACACATGGGATGTTTTGGTGGAGGCGGCGGCGGCGGTGGCGATAGCCAATCTGCTAGAGACTCCGTAAACCTGCAAAGAGAGCAAGTCCAAAAGCAGTATGAATATGATTTAAAAAATTATGAGTTCAACTGGGGTAGTGATACTAACAGAGGTGAGCAGTATAGACAATTAGCTCATACTCGTGATGGACTTAGAATTAAAAGAGAAAATGATGAGTTAAACAAAACTTATCAGGAAGAAACTTCCACAAGAAACTGGGAACATAGCGTAAGTATTCAAGACTACGAGTTCCTACAAGGTTTACGAGGTTACGCTAAAAGCGAGGAGCAAGCGCAACAGCAGTTTGGTATGAACACTGTTGCTGCGCAAGCTGCTATAAACAGAGAGACTGAAGTCTTAAATGAACAATTCATTGAAAGTGCATTTCAGAATCAAGGTTTAATACAAGATTTATACGAGACTGTTGGTGGAAAGGGTTACGATAAAGCGGCCCAACAATTAGGGCTAAAAAATACTCAAGGCCAGTTAGATTATAATAAACTAAATCAACTACAAAACCTCCAACAACGGACTGAAGCTTCCAAATTTGATACAGCTGGAACACAGTTAAGCTTAGTAGATAAGAAAGGAAAGACTCAATATAATAAAGCTGGAATGGTTCAAGACTTAATGGCTAATGAAGCTCAAAGAAAGCTTCAAAAATTAGAAGTAGGTCTAGATGCTAAGTCAGCTAAAACTAGAGCAGATTATGAAAATGATATTATTAGAAGGAATCTAAGTGATCAGTATGCTAAAGCTGCCTTCGATACTACTGAACGTAATGTAGAAGCGTTACAAAGACTTGGAGCTGCTAGTGCAGTACAATCAGGTAGATCACAAGGTAAAGCGGTTCAAATGGTTCTTGCTGCAATAGGACGTCAGAACGCATATACTGTAGAAACTCTCATACGTGGGACGGAAACTGCAGATGCGAATGCTCGACAGAATAGAATACAAGCATTAAATACTAGAGCTAAGGCTCAACTTGCTAGTACTAAAATAGACTTTGCAACTTTAGATCAGGTTGCTAAAACTAAATTAGGAGTAGAAGAAGCAGACCGTGATTTAAAGATTAGCGGATCTAAAACTGAACTAGACTTAGATAAAATAAAACAACAAATCATGCACGCTACAGAGAGTGCAGATTTAGAAGTTAAAGAAATCGATCGGAAAATTGACCGAGCTACAACCGAAGCTGGGTTTAATATGAAGAAGATTGATTGGGATGTTGAAAATGTAGGATCTAGATTTAAAACAAATCAACACATTCTTAAAGCTCAAATTGATAGTGCTGTTAAATCAGCAGTATTCAATAAGCAAGATATAGCTAGAAAGAAACTTCAAGCTGATTTGGAAGTAGAAGCTAGACGACTACTTAGACCCAACGAACCCCCTAGAATACCCCCTCCACTTAAATTACCTGACCTAGAATGGCAAGATCCATTGACACCAAATAGACCACCTGAACCAATTAAAGGTGCTCTTGCAAGAATGCCTAGTGGTGGTGGCGGTGGCGGATTTGTCGATGCTGCTTCAAGTGTACTTGGTGCTGTGTCTACAGGATTCGGTATTGCTAGTATTGGTGCTTTAGGCGCATTGGCTACACCACTCGGTGTTGTCGCAGGTATAGGTTCACTGTTATTCGGTTAAACTACAACTAAGGAAAATGCAAAGATTAACTTTTCGTGGACAAGTCCAACGCAAAGGTTTTGATCCTTTAATTGTACCTGATCAAGTTTGGAAGATTCAGAAAGAAACTGAAGATGTCGTACGCGGCATGGAACGAGTTCAGGCAGCAGAATTAAGGAACAGACAAGAATACTTAGCCTCTCTAAAAGAAACTCAAAATCTTGAAGAGAGTATTAGAGAAGAGAATTTCGATTTAGCAACAGAACATGCCGAAGCATATCGTGATGCCGAGTTACAACATTATAAAACTCGGCTAGCGGATGTCAGTGAAGGCGGTGCTTATGCTTTAGAAAATAAACTCAAAGCAGAACAAAGAAGAAGAAAAAAAGAAAGTTGGGAAAAACTAAAAGGTTTATCAGCAACTGTCTTAGGACAAGTCCAAGCTTGGGATGAAGAGAGGGGTAAAAAACTCCTTGGATATGGTACAGAGATTGCTACTCGATGGGGCTTAACTCCAGAAGAACTCAAATCATTTAAGTTCAGAGGTCAGAACGTTAAATGGGCTGATGCGTCTATGAATCGCGTCATAAAGAGGTTAAAAGCCCAAGGTGCTTCTCCTGAAGAAATCAATGCAGTACTTGGTTTAAGTGGCCGAGCTATGCTTGGTGCTCAGGAAGCTGCTATGGGTGTAGCAGGTTTACAAGGTTGGCCTAATTATTTTAATGATCCTGATGTAAGAGGTAAGAAAGTTGAAGAGGCTGGGAATTTATCTTGGAATGATATAGAACAAGACCCTGATGGCATCTATTCATCTGAAGCTAATATTATACTAAGGTATCATGAAACAGAATACCTTTTAAAGTTCAAAGGTATAGGACAGCCTGGTAATGGCTACGATGATCAGTTCCTAGCTGCTCACCTACGCCCTCAAATGGATAAATTCAGTAATTTAAAAAGGACTGAAATTAAAAATAGAGATGCTAAAGCTGTTGAAAAAAGGGAAAATAAAGCTTTTGATGATAAAGTTTTAGGTGATATATTTGCATATGGTGGTGACCCAGGTACTGTAGCACAAGCTATATATGATACTATACATAGTGATTCTGGTGAAGATCCTAAAGAATTAGGTAAATCTAGAAGAAGAATGTATTCTGCTTTGAAGAGGTTCGCAGCGGATGGTAGATTTACATACCAAATGTATGAAGCTTTAGATAATCTAGAGTATCAACAGAATGGTGTAGGTGGTGAGAAGAAGAGATGGGGTGATTCATATCACAGAGAACAAGGTGAACTAAAGAAAATACTTGACGATAGAATAAGTGCAGATTGGCGTGCTAGAGATAACGCAGAGAAAAACTTTGGATTACAAATGCACGCACAGATCCTTAGAATTGGACAACAAACAGGTGAACCTATATCTGAGTATGAATTAGATAATGTACAAAACGAGTTCACAGCTCGTGGTTATAAAGTACCAGATTATATCTCTAGTTTCATGACTAGGGAAAAGATGGATGATACATTTGCTGAGCAAGACTTAGCTTGGAAAGTTGCTTATGGTCCAGGTTTAAGGATGAGTGAATTGTATAGTGGTAATTACTCAAAAGCTGTTATTGCAAAATACTCCAAACTTACTGTAGAATCTCAAGGATATGACGAGAGTCTTGAGAGAGATAAAAGACAAGCTGTTAAAAATGCTGTAGCTGCAAGATTAGACAGCACCATCCTAAACTCCGATCAAAGAACACCACAGGCTCTTCTTGTTGGATCATTAGCTGTTGCAGAGTATAATAAAAAAGTTAATAACATGATCATTAGTGGTAAATGGAATTTTGATACACAAGGTGATATCAATGTTCTACGTGCTGAAATGGCTGATCAAGTTATTGATGATATCAATTCAGGTAAGTTATTCCCATTAGCTACAGACCCAAGCGGTAATGTTATACGTAAAGGAAAAGATGCTGGATTTGCTGTATTACAAGGATCATTCACATATGATAAAATAGGTCACGAAAGCAGAGCAAAGGCTAAAGAAAACCCAGCTATTGTTGATACTGATGCTGATTTTATTTCAGATGAATTGATGCAAAAAGTAGTTGATATGAAGCCTGGTGATGCTTATCCACATCAACTACAAGTAATCAAACAAGCTTACCCTACACAAAGCTATCTTCAAGTTGTTAACAGAGCTAGAGAAGCTAAAGGATTAGATCCACTACCACCTAGAGGTGCTCATGGATTACCTTTATGTGTACGACCTGAGATTAGATCTTTAATGACTCACAAACCTAGCCTTGCTAGAACTAAAGTATGCTTAGAAGAGCAAGCTAAATTGGATAAAGATGAAACTAGTTCAGTTACTAATTTTTCAAGAGTTAACACTAAAAAAGATTACGTTCTTGCAATGGGTGATCCAGGTGATATTAACGGTGTAAGAGATGGGCATGGTCAAGTAAAACCAGCTGAAGAAATGTATAACACTAAAATTGAAGATCAATCTTGGGGAGAATGGGAGAACATTGTACAACGTGGTGGTGAGAAAATAACATATGGTGAATTTGATGCCCAAGATATACAGTGGTTTGAAGATAGTGGATTGATAGATCCTAATAGTGCTCCTGATGAGGCTACTGTTAATAATTTAATTGCTTTCAAAACTGACTGGCAGACAACTAATTTTTATGCTGAAGGGCAGAAAGGTAAAGGTTTACCAAATGTTGGGCACTCATGGCACTATGAGCCAGAAGCACGAACCGAGAAAGGTCAGCAAGATCGATTGGCCTTAGCTTTAGCTGGTCCATTCAGGATTGATCGATTAGTATCAGGAGTATTAACAGCATGAACCCACAAGATGAAGCTTATAACAGCGTTATAGAAGACGCTGATAAAAGAGAACAGGAAGCAAAAGAAGAAGAGGAGCTCAGGCTTCAAAGAGAACAACAAGCTTTACAAGAGGAGGAATCATCTGGTCGTCAGAGTAATGAAATAGGTGGTAAGGATTTTACATTAAACCCTTTAAACCCTAACTTCTACCCAAGAGATACTCGTGATCCAGAAGATATAAATCCTAATGAAGGTGAGCTTGGCAGAGCTGTAGTTGGCGGTGCAATCGACCTTTATAATAGTATTGGCTCTCTTCCTAAATTTTTAGATGGTGAATTCTATCAAGTCGATGATCCTGAGAATCCTTATAAATTTGAAGCTCCTTGGTTAATAGAACAAAAACCAATAATGAAAACACAGTGGGGTAAGTTTGTCCGTACTGGTGTTGAATTTGGTGCTGGAATGGTTGGTACTGGTAAAGTTGTGTGGGGTATTAAAGGTCTTAAAGGACTTGCTACCACAGCTAGAGCTAGTAGATTAGGACGCATAGGATTAGGCGCTGTTCAAGGTGCTACTTATGATTTCATTAGTAACCAATCACAAGAACAAAACTTAGCTAGAACTCTTATAGATGTAAATCCTAGTTGGTCAGGAATTTTAAATCCTATAGCAACTAATGAGGATATGTCACCTGCTATGAGATCAGCTTTTAATATTGGTGAAGGCTTAGGTCTTGGTGGAATGTTTGATACTGCCTTTGAAGCTATGGGTTGGGGCTTACGAGCTAGGTCTGTAGCAGCAAAGAAAACAGCAGCTAAGATAACTAAAGATCCACTACAAAAAGCTATTACCTCAAGTGCTGATGTAGACTATGGTGCTAAAACTGTTTATATAGAGAGCAAGGCTAAGCAAGCTTTTGAACGTAGTATGTTCAGGAAGCTAAAGAATAAAGGTGAAGTAACAGGTGATATCAAAGCATGGCGTAAGACTGGTCCTTGGGAGAAACTACCAGAAGACAAACGTCAAGGTTTAATGCAGGTCTATGCTGATAAGAATGAATTAGATTGGGGTCCAAACCGTGACTTAGATCTAAGAGCTTCACGTCAGAAACAAGCTAATAAAGAACTTGCAAAAGAACAACTTGAATTAGATTTATCTACTGGTACTCCACGTAAGAATCCAGCTTATTATAAAGGTGGGGATGTAACAGATAATCAAGCTCTATCCAGCTCTACAATGCCCGTGAAGGCGGTTAGAGACATGGTAGAGATACGTAATAACCCTAACCAAAAATACGGCTCTCCTAGAGGCACTCTGACGGAAGCTAATATCAGGCGTATGGAATACAGTGTACCTGGTACAGTAACAGCCGAACGTGACTCACTAGCTAGAGTTTTAGAAGCTTCACCTGCTTACCATAAACTTTATGGTGAAGGCATGTCATCTGCTATTGCTGAAGACTTAGCTAATGCAACTGGAGATCTAATTAAATTTGTCAATGATTCAGGTCATAGTCGTTTAATTGATGTACCACAAGAAGATGTTATTAAATACATCAAGGCTAAAGATGCTGGTAGGCCTACAGTTATTGAAGGCATGGGAGCTCTTAATAAAGCTCAGTTAGTTGCAACAGATACAGTACTAGGTCAACTACTATATGAAACCAGAGACTTAGCTAAAGCTGCTTTAAGTGTTCAAGATCATGTTGATGTTGCTGCTGATGGTGGTTTATTAGATGGTATACTAGCACGTTATTCAGCTGTAGCTAGGATGCGTAAAGAAACAAGTATGTTATCTAGTTTCAACCTTAGAAGATTTAACTCTGGAGGTAAACTAAAAGATACACTTGATGAAGCTGCCATACGTGGTAGAGCTTCTGACGCAGCTGCTGCTGAAGTTAATATATTCAAACAATTAGTTAAGAATGATGTTGATGATGAGTTATTAGAATCATTCATGCACTTCACTGCTACCACTAATGGTGATAAGCAGTCTTGGAAAGATCTTAATGAATTCTTCCGTCGTAAGTTACATGGATATAAAGATGGTAATAAATACCAACGTAATGCTATACTGAATGAACTCCAAACAATGGGTATTAACAGTATGTTATCTGGTCCTAAGACTCCTGTGAGAGCCTTAGTTGGTACTGGATTACAAACAGTTATGAGACCTGTTGCTACTATATTAGGTAGTTTAGGACGTTCAGATGATAATATTACAAGAGGTGCTGCACAATCTATTGGGGCTATGATCTCTGCTAGAGATGAGGCTTGGAAGAAAGCAGTAGCTGACTTTAACTCTTATGGCATGAAGGAGGATGGTTGGAGAGGTTATATAACCAATACAGCTGATAGAGAATGGGAAGGTATGTTATCTTATTACCGAAATCACGGTACTTTAGGTGAACAAGCTTCTATGCATTTTGCTGACTCCTTACGTAAGATCAATAAGATGCCTATATTTAACTATGGTCCTCGTGTAATGAGATCAGTTGATACTTATTTCACACAAATCATAGGTAGAGCAAGGCAAAGACAATTAGCATTTGATGATGTTTGGTCTAAACTGAAAGCTCAAGAAGGTCCAGATTTTATAGTATCAGATGATAAACTGAATGCTCTAATTAAAGATGCTGAGGTTGATTTTGAAAGTAAGGTGTGGAGTTCTGATGGTCAACTAACAGATGAGATGGCTATATTTGCATCTGATGAAGCAAAGCTAACAGAAGAGTTAACTGGTTGGACTAAGAAGATGGATAAGTTTTTTGATGAACTTCCATTTGTTAGACCATTCTTCTTATTCGCTAGGACAGGTGTCAATGCTCTTAAGATGAGTGCTAAGTATACCCCTGTATTCAATCGTTTCTTAAAGGAACATGCTGATCTAATGACAAAAGCCTGGGATGACCCAGACATGATTAAGTATGGTATTAAAAGTGCTAACGATTTAGAGATTGCTCAAGCTACAATGCGTGGACGTGTAGCAATCGGATACGGTGTAACAGGTACAGCAGCTTGGATGGCATTGAATGGTAATATTACAGGCAATGGACCACCTGATAGAGGATTAAGAAATAGCTGGATTCAATCTGGATGGCAACCTAGATCTATTAAAGTAGGTGATCGTTATATTAGTTATGAATCTTTAGAACCTTTTAACATATTCTTTAGTTCTATTGCTGATGTAGTTGATGCACAGAAAGTAATGGGTGATGAATGGACATCCAATTGGTTAGGTAAATATGGTTTTGTAATAGCTCAGAATGTTACTAATAAAACATTCATGGCTGGTTTACTACAATTACAAGACTTAATGGTAAGTAACTTTGCTGATACACCTAGAGTATTAGCTAACTTTACTAATAACCAAGTACCTTTAGCTGGTCTTCGTAATGAAGTAGGTAAGGTATTATCACCAGGAATGAGGGAATTAAACTCTGGATATTGGCAAAGTATAGGTAATAGAAACCTTTGGGCTGATCTTATTACTAAGGAAAACGTACTACCATATAGGTATGACGTTTTAAATGGTGAAAAAATAAGAGATTATCACCCAATGACTAGAATGGTGAACTCTATTTTACCTTTCCATCTTAATATAGGTACTAATGAGACAAGAGAACTACTGATGAGAAGTGGTTTGAACCTGAAACAAACCTTTAATACTGGACCTAATGGTGAAGGGTTGGAACATCACCCTGATCTTAAATCTAAATACCAGTTCTATATGGGTCAACAGAACCTAGAAGGTCAACTTGCAGAGATGTTTGAAAAAGATCCTGGTATGAAAGAGTCTATCCTTAAAATGGAGAAAGACCGTGCTGGTGGTAGAGAATACGAATCCCATAATACATATCATGGTCCTCCTATACGTGCATTATTCCGCAGAGCTAAGAAGAACGCTTGGCAATTGTTGATGGAAGATACAGAATTAGGTGGTAAGGCAGCTGCTCTTAGAACTCTACATGAGTATGAACAGCTTGGTAATCATCTACGTAAACAAGGAGACTACGAAGGAGAGGCACAAATACATAAAGAAGTACAACAATTACAAAACATGCCCAAATGATCCGCCCGATCACTTTATATAATAGCGTAAATGGCTGTAACACAAGTTAATTACACAGGGAATGGTTCTACAACGAACTATTCATTTACATTTCCATATTTAGAAAAGACGGATGTACAAGTCAGAATTGACGGTACGATCCAAGCTACAACTGCATATTCATTTGCCAACGCTACTACGATCGCAATGGACACAGCTCCAGCAAGTGGAGCTAAAATAGCTATCTTAAGAAACACCAATAACGATAGTAAAAAAGGTACCTTCTACGCTGGTTCAGCAATTAAAGCAGAAGACCTAAACGATAACTTTGACCAAATTCTATACGTAGCACAAGAGGTTGACAACTATGCTATGACCAGTGATGGTACTACCCCCATGACTGGAGACCTAGTATTAGGTGAAGACCTTTCTTTAGTATTTGAAGGAGCTACAGATGATGGATTTGAAACAGAGTTAACTGTAGCTGACCCTACAGCAGATAGAGTTGTCACGATACCTAATGAAACAGGTACGATTGTAACTACTGGTAGTACAGGTGTAATTACCTCTACTATGATTGCTAATACGACTGTTGATACAGCTAACTTACAAAGTGGTGCTGTAACTGCTGCTAAGATAGCCAACGATACTATCACAGCTACACAGATAGCAGCTAATGCTGTGACTGCTAGTGAGTTAGCTGATAGTGCAGTAGATACTGCAGCTATAGCAGCTGACGCAGTTACAGGAGCTAAGATAGCAGATGATTCAATCAATTCTGAGCATTATACTGATGGTTCTATTGATACTGCTCATATTGCCGACAATCAGGTAACAGCAGCTAAGATAGCTACAAATGCTGTAACCTCAACTGAACTAGCTGATAATGCTGTAGATACTGCGGCTATTGCAGCTAATGCTGTGACAACAGCTAAGATAACAGATGCTAACGTAACAACCGCTAAGATAGCAGATGACGCTATAACAACAGGTAAGATAGCAGCTAGTCAAGTCACCACTGCAAAGGTAGCAAACTTAGCAATTTCAGAAGCAAAGATAGCTGCTAATGCGGTTACTACAGATAAGATTGCAGATAATGCGGTAACTGGAGCTAAGATAGCAGCCGGAACCCTTGGTACGACTGACCTAGCTGATAATGCTATAACAACTGCTAAGCTAGCAGCTGACTGTATAACCGAAGGTCAGATAGCTGATGATGCTATTAACTCTGAACATTACGTTAATGCTTCTATAGATACAGCACACATAGCAGATAGTCAAGTTACAACAGCTAAGATAGCAGCTGATGCTATTGATGCTACTAGAATAGCTGACAATGCAGTTACAACAGATCATATAGCCGATGCTGAACTCACAACGCTTGCTGGTATGCAGTCAGGTACTGCTTCTGTTTTGGCGGGCGGTACTGCTCTTGCTGCAACTCTTACCGAGATTAATACTATATGTGATGGTAAGTCTGTACAAACAACTATATCAGATACTGATGCCTCCTACCCAACTAGTGGAGCTGTTGTTGATTACGTTGCTGCTCAGATTGCACCTTTAGGTGGTCTTGAAGTTATAGCAACAGAATTAGCATTCCCTAATACACAACCAGCTAGTGGTGTAGTTATATCTATATCTGATGCAGGTGGTGTAGTGTTTAATGGTTCTGGTACTAGTACTACAGGTAGAACTGTAGGTAGCTCTACCGTAACTATTAATAATGCTCCATCTAGTTTGAATAGTGAGACGCTTGTAGCTGGTGTAGGCTTAATGGTAAGTTCTACAGGCTCAGGTCAGGTATATAATTACCATAAGATACTAGGTAAAGAAGATGATATTAAACAGTTATCTGATGATATAAACGACTTTAACGCTAGGTATCGTGTAAATGCTGGTGAACCCTCATCTAATAATGATGAAGGCGATTTAGTATATGATACCAATGCTGATAAGATGAAGGTGTATGATTCATCTACATCTTCTTGGAAAGAAGTAACCTCATCTGGAGACTTTAAATTCCTTGTTCCTGTTGATGCTGGTACAACTACAGCAGCTACATGGGATGGAAGTGATACAAGTTTCGACCTTAAAGAAAGTACTAACAGTGGTAGCGCAGCTAGTATAACTAGTGTCTATCAGTTAATGATCAGTGTTAACGGTGTTGTACAGAAACCCAATACTGGTACTTATAGTGCTAGTGAAGAAGGTTTTTACTTAACAGATTCTGATACTATTAGATTCTGTACTGCTCCTCCAACTGGATCTAGTGTATTTGTTATACAGTTTGGTTCAGCTTTAACTATTACTACACCTGGTGATAATACAGTAGCTACAGCTAAGATACAGAATGGTGCTGTTACTACTGCAAAGATTGCAGCTGATGCTGTAGATGGTACAAAGATTGCAGACGATGCAGTTGGTGCTGAACATATAGAACAATTAGATAATACTTTATCTTTTGCTGATAATGTAAACGCATCTTTCGGTACAGGCGGGGATTTACTAATTGATCATAACGGTACAGATAGTTTTATTGATAACAATACAGGTGATCTTTATATACAGACAACTGGTTCTGGTGATGATATTTCTATTCAATCTGCTGATGATTTTACGGTACAAGTTGCTGGCACAGAAATTGCAATACAGGCTTTTGGTGATGCAGGAGTAAAACTCTATTACGATAACGTTAAGAAGTTTGAGACAACTAGTGTTGGAGTAACGGTATCTGGAACGCTAACTACTACCTCACATATTGATTTGCCGGACAGTTGTGAATTATTAGTAGGCAATAGTGATGATTTACGTGTCTACCATGATGGATCTCATTCATACATAAAAGATGGAGGTACTGGTAATTTATATATTGCTGGTTCTGCTATTTATATGATGAACCCAGGTAATACTGAATACCTTGGAGCATTCGCAGAGAATAGTAGCGCAGCTTTGTATTACGATAATAGTAATAAACTGGAGACAGCAAGTTGGGGCGTAAATGTTAGTGGTGATATAAAAATAGGTGATAATAAATACTTACTTGTTGGGGATGGAAATGATTTCAGCATCAAGCATGATGGATCAAATAGTAGGATTAAAAATACTACAGGAACTTTATATGTACTAAGCGACAGAAGTGGATTCATTAATGCTGCAGAATCAGAATGGGGTGTTTTATACGAAGCGAATGCTGCAGCTTCTCTTTATTATGATGGCTCGATGAAGGTGCAAACACTTTCTAACGGTGTACGTATAGAAGGTGATCTAAAGATGAACTATGCTGATAATCATAAAATTCAGCTTGGTGCAGCTTCAGATCTACAAATCTACCATGATGGATCTAATTCATATATAGACGAAACTGGCACAGGTTCTCTATTAATAAGAGGTGACGGCCTTCAGTTACAGAGACCTAATGGTAATATGTACGTTAAATGTGTAGCTGGCGGAACCGTAGAATTATATCACGACAACAGTAAGATGTTCTACACATCAGCAAGCGGATGCCATGTTGGTAGCTCATCAACTGCGGCACATCTACATTTCCTAGATAGTGGTATAGCTCGGTTTGGAACTGGTAATGATTTAGAGATCTACCATGATGGATCTCACTCTAGGATTGTAGATGCAGGTACTGGTGATTTAAAAATACAAACCAATGGTTTACAATTATTAAACGCTGCTGGTGATGAGTATTATCTATATGCTATTGAAAATGGGTCCGTATCACTTTACCATAATAATGTTCAAAAAATAGAAACACAATCTGATGGTGTTACAATAGGTGGACACCTTAGACCATGGTCATCAAGAGATGATACTGATGATTGCGGTCGACCAGGTCAAAGATGGGATGACATCTATGCAACAAATACTACTATCCAAACATCGGATAGGAATGAAAAAGAGGCTATCACTGCTAGTGATTTAGGACTTGCATTTGTTAATAAACTAACTCCTGTATCTTTTAAACGTAAAGGCAAGACTAGAACTCACTATGGTCTTATTGCTCAAGATATAGAAACAGTTCTAACTAATATAAGTAAAACTACTACTCAATTTGCTGGATTCATTAAATCAGATATCAGTGAAAAACAAGATGGAAGTAGCTATCGTTACGGTCTACGTATGGGTGAATTTACTGCTCCTCTAATTAAAGCAGTACAAGAACTTTCAGCTGAAGTAGATACACTAAAAACAAAAGTCGCCGCATTGGAGGCTAAATAACTATGGCATTAACAAAAATTGATGACAGAGGTTTGAAAACTCCAATCGACCTCTTAGATAACGAAAAAATTAGGTTTGGTACAGGGAATGATTTAGAAATCTATCATGATGGTTCTCATTCTTATATTAAGGAAGCTGGTACAGGTAACTTATATATTTCTGCATCTTCAAAAGTACAGATAGATGGAGCCAATGATGAAACAATGGCTAGATTTAATGAGGATGGAGGTGTAGAGTTATATTACGATAACAGTAAGCAGTTTGAAACTGTTAACGGCGGTGTTCAAGTAGTAGGTAATTTAGGAATAGGTGTTACTCCAAGTAGAGAACTTCATGTAAAAGGTTTAGATGCAATAGTAAGACTTGAATCTACTTCTGCTACTGGTAGAAATGTTCTTGAATTTTATGATACTACTGGAAGTAAAGGATATATTGGATACCCTTCTACCAGTAATGACCAATTCACTATAGGGAATAATGATAATACTGATATGTGGTTTTCCACTAATGATACAGAAAGGCTGCGTATTACAAATGGTGGAATAGTAAGAATCCCAGATAACGGTAAGTTTACTGCTGGTGCTGGAGATGATCTACAAATTTATCACTCAGGTAGTCATAGTTTTATAAAAGATTCTGGCACAGGTAATCTTCAAATATGGACTAACCAGTTGTCTTTACTTAACTCTGGTGGTACAGAGTCGATGATACAGGCAGTTGAAAATGCTCAAGTAGAGTTATATTACGACAACAGTAAGAAGTTTGAGACAACGAGTTTGGGAGCCAAAGTAACAGGTGATCTCCAAATGGGAGGTACTGCTGGAGTTAAATTCTCTCATACAGGTACTACTTCTATCTTTGAAACTCAAACAGCAGGAGATAGTTTATTAATTAAAACTACACCATCTGGAGGTTCAACAACAGAAAGACTCCGCATTACAAGTGGTTCAGTTGTAGAGTTCTATTCTCCAGATGGAAATAGCAAGGGGTATATTTATCAAACTAACAGTGATAATTTTATAGTTGAAGCTGATGCAAATGACAATATTGATGGTGATTTGTTATTACGTGCTGTAGCAGATGGTGGAACCATCCAAATGGTATGTGGTGGAAATAATGAAAGAATGCGCATTGCTTCCAATGGAGACGTAAAAATTACATCTAGAGGTTCAGGAGATTCAGGTGCTCCATTCTATGTCGCAGTAACAGGTAAATCTACTTCTACTTATGTTGGAGGTGCTGATGATACAGCTTGCGTAAGAATTGTAGATAATGGATCCACTGACAGTTATTATCACGGAATTGAACTTAGATCAAAGAATGGTGGAGACACTCGTATCTATTGTCATGACAGAGGATCAGGTGATAAAGCAGATCTTGTATTCACACTTGATAATTCTGGATTAAATGAAAGAATCAGATTTAGATCTGAGAGAGGTATATGTTTTAACGGGGATACGGCTGATGCCAATGCGATTGACGATTATGAAGAGGGAACTTGGACCCCTACAGCAACAGCAGGGACGTTTACAACAGGAACTGGTACTTATGTAAAAATAGGTCGTTTAGTTACAGCATATTTTGTAATCGAAGTACACTCATCGACTTCTACAAATTATATGCAATTTAATGGATTACCTTATACCAATAGTGGAAACGCTGGAGAGAATGAAAGTAGCATTTCATATAATGAGACTGGGAATGCTATGAATATATATGTATCTGGAAGTGGTGTTGCAGGTTTATTTACGAACGATAGTTTTACTTTCTATACTTACGCTAATTGTTCTGGAGATAGAATAAGAGGCTCTGTTAGTTTTCTCACTGTTACTTAAGACCGTTAGCATGTCTTTAAACTAAGCCTAAACCTGTTTAATTCGGAGAATTTCCCTAATGGCTCTAACAGAAACAAAGGACAACGATAAAATTGAAGTTGTTAATCATTGGAATATACAGGTAAGAAACGCAACTGTCATTAAAAAGGATGGTGTGGAACTTACTCGTACTTTCCATCGTAAAGTAATTGTACCTGGTACACTTGATGAAAGTGATAACCTGGTAGATACAGATATCAGCGGAGAAGATGCTGATGTACAGGCAATCTGCAATGCAGCCTGGACTACACAAGTTAAAGCAGATTTCAAAGCACACCTTATAGCAAACAAACCTTCATAAAATGGCAACTAAAACTTGGCAAGTTAATACCCTTGAACGCGAACTAGCTGATGGCTATGTAAAAAAAGTAATCTACCGTGTAAACGGAGCTGATGGCACTTATTCATTCAGAGCTACTGGTGAAGTAGATCTACCAAAACCAGATACCCTTGTACCTTATGCGGATCTCACAGAAGCTACTGTACTTGGTTGGGTTAAAGCTAAGCTTGACGCTGATAACGCTGGTACTGTGGCTGCTATTGAGACAGCTGTAGAGAACGGCGTGAACGAACAGAAGACCCCAACAACTGGTGTCGGAAAGCCTTGGTAGGTTTATACTACCTACACCCACCATTCCTAGGCCACTAGACCTGCCTGTAGTCCGCCTGAAGGAGCCTAAAGCCCTCGTACCATCATATAAGCCTATGGTGATCGCTCCGGCTGATCTAGAGCCTCCTGCAGAGGTTAAGGAAGAAGAGAAAAAAGAAGAGCAGCCTGAACAACCAACGTTAAAGATACCAGTCATCGATATACAGATGCCGATACCTGAAACAGCGGTGGTTGTAACGGCTGTAACTACAGCAGTAATTGCAGTAACAACTACGACTATTACTCAATCTTTATTTGAACCAATTAAAAAGAACGTTCAAAAACAATTACAGAAGCGTATTGACGCATGGAAGAAAAAAAGGAAGGAAAAAACCTCCTCCACAAACTGAAAGATGCTGCGGAGGATAACGAATCCCAAATACAAATCCTATCCACCTTCGTACGTTTAGGCGTAGTTGTTTGGGCAGGATTTATAATTACTCTTAATTATGTGGAATTACCTGTAATTAAGAAAGCAGGAAGCTCCGATATCACGTTCGTGGCTAGTATATTTACTGGTGCACTTGCGTCCTTCGGCTTGAACACATCCAATCAAAAGAAAGGAATGCAACCTGTAAACTGTCCTATGGCAAAGAAAAAGGAAGAATGAAAAAATGGCTTTTACTCTTCCTACTGTTTTCACCCTCGGTAGTAAGAGCAGAATTAGTAACCCCCAGATTCACTCAGGGGTCTATGAACTCCACCACGACAACGACCCAGGAGATCGTAGAAGAAATAACTACTACAACCTATGGGTCTGCATTAAACAAATGGTCAGGAGACAACATAACCCACACCTCAACGTCTTCAGGCGGAATAGCGGATTCAGATTCGGTATTCAACATGACGACCGCTGGAAGCGACTTCACACTAGAGATAGTGACAAGAGCAGCCAGTCAAGTATTAGAAGTAACAGAGATCGAAAGAGAAATCGATACTACTTCTACTACGGTCTCATTATCAGTATTCTCACAATAGGAGTACCAGCACATGCTGAAGAGGGAGAAACCAACAACACTTCAAATCCTGTGGCGGCAGCTACAGGGAATGTTACAAATCAAGCCGTACAATTCCAGAATAATGGAGCTCCAAGTCGTCAGATCATCGGACCCAACATCTCGTGTAACGGCGCGACGATGACATTTAGCCCATTTTATATGGGCAACCATACAACCCCATACGATGTAGATGATGTACATGGTATGCAACAACAAAGCTATACTGTAGCTGAGAACTGGGGTGGCCAGATTAACTTCATGGTCCCCCTAGATGGTTCTCTTGTTGAGCGCTGCAAAGCTGCAGCCGATCGACAACTACAGAAAATGGAATTAAACTACGAATTAGTTAGGATAGACAACTGTGCAAAGCTCCAACAAAAGGGTTTTATGCTGATGCCTGGCTCTCGTGTTTATGAAATATGTAGTGATGTTATCCCTATATCAACATGGAAGAAAGCAGAAGCTAAAGTCCTTGCTTGTAATACACCACCTAAACCGTGGTATAAACCTTGGCATAAACCTCAACCCAAATGTAATATGGTAAGCGCAAGAGAAGCTACACGTAAAGCAGCAATCGAAGCAGAAGCTGCTAAAAATGCTAAAAAAGAAACCCCTAAAACCACTAAGAAATGACTTTATTAATCAAGCCCATCCTTTTCGCCTTCTTGAAATCAGATTCAGTTAAGCAACTTGTAGTCGATCTACTCACTGCTTACGTTAAGAGAACTGATAACAAATTAGATGATCAGGCTCTCGAAATTGTAAAAGAAAAACTATTCTCCTAAATTATGGCTGAAACTTGGGATCTAGAAACTGGTAGACATACTAAAAGTATACCTGAGAGAAAGGATCCAAACAACAATATGTTGAGAAACGCTGCAGCAAAAGGTAAACTTGGAGGTACTGCTCAGAAATTTAATAAAAGAAGGCAGGCACTGCAAGACTTAATGGACCAAATGTAATGAAAAAAGCCGCTGAAGAACAATTTAATGAATTACATAGCCTCGTCACTGAAGACTTTCTTAAGCGGGTGAAAAGTGGCGAGGCTACAACACAAGATTTAAAAGCAGCCTGTGATTGGCTGAAAGCTAATGACATCACTGGTGTTGCTTATGAAGGTAACCCTCTTGATAAACTAGCAAATGTTATGCCTAAAATCGACCCATCATTAGTACAACGGAGAGTTTATGGCAAGTCCACGAGCCGCTAATCCCGGTAGAACAGCAAGGTATTACAGAAGTAATCCAAAAGCTAGAGCTAAACACAATAGAGATAACAATACTGGTGGTAAACATGCCCATACTAAATCATATAAAAAGGCACACTCTAGGGCTCGTAGGCGTATGGGTATTATGAGTAAAGGTGGTAAGGATGTTGTTAAGAATAAAAGTGGCCAACTTAGAAACCGTGAATCTATGAAAATTAACAGAGGTAAGCGATAATGGCTAGACTTACACAAACTCCAACTCCTACAAGTACTTATCAAAGACCACTTCAGCAACGTGGCCCTGCTGCTGTTGGATACACACCAGGACCAGATAAGAAGAAGAAAAGTTTGATGTCTGTTCTAGGGCAACTTGTTTCAGTAGCATCTCAATTTACCCCTACTAAAGCTGGTACTACTAAAAATATAAGCCCAGAGATGAAAGGTAAACTTGGGCTTGAAGTAGGTAAGATCAACGCATTAGAACCAGTAGCTAAATCAGCTAGTAAGTTACAGATAGGTACTGACAATGCTTTTAAAGAATTAAATAAAGATATTACAAAATCACTTAGCAATAAAGCTAAGAATCCTACAGCAGCTTTAACTACTACCAAACCTAATACTAACTTCTTTGCTAAAGAGAACTGGAGTTCAATCTCAAAAGCTACCGGTCAAATGGCAGATATATTATCTGGTGGAAGTAAGTATGGCGCATTTTCAAAAGGACTCGCATCCCTTGCAATTATAGGTAAAAAAGAGAATAACAAATCTCTGAATATTAATACCAAAAATGAGGAGGATGAGTAATGCCTAACTACGAGAGAGCGCTGTGGGCTGATGGTAGTAAGCCTAAACTTATAGGTACTGAAACTTTAGATAAGACACAAAAAGTTTTAGGAGATGCTTGGCAAGGAGCTAGAACAGTTCAAAACTGGAAAGACCCTGGAGATGTTCTAGCAGCTGGTACTGCACGTACTATTGAAGGTGGTTTGAAAGGTATTGGTGCTCTAACACAACTACCTGTAGCTAAACAGGTATTAGATTTGGCAGATAAACCTGTTCAATGGATAGGTGATAAAGGAGGTGAATACTTAGAAAGTAAAGGCTATGATCCTCGTTTTGCACATATTGCAGCTAGAGGCGCTGATATGCTTTGGGGTGGAGGAGTTGCTAAAGGTGGTAAAGCACTAGCTAAAATGGGCATCAGGAAAGGTGCTAAGAAAGCCCGTACATCTTGGGAATTACTAACAGGAGGCGGTCCAGGTACAGGTGCTGGATACGCTGCTGGTGCAGGTAGAAAATATGACGATTTAACAATTCAAAAATGGGCAGATACTCAAAAGCAATTAACTAATTTACCTCAAAATGAAATTGATGAACTTAGAAATTTAACTTGGCAGCTACCTGATGATAAAATAATGCTTCCTAAAGAAGTTAAAAATCGTGGTTTAGCTATTACAACACAGAGGATGTTAAGTGACAAAGATGCTAAAATAATTCAAAGAAAGGAGTATTTTGATAAATTATATGATAAAAGTAAATCAGGAGTACCGTTGAGTGGCAGTGATAAAGCTGCTTTTGCTAACGCTAAAAAAGCTTTTAAAGATGAAGTTGCTTCACCTGTTGCGCCTCTGATAGCTAGATGGGTAGGTAATTTTGGGATACGTGCGTATGGTTTAACAGGTAAAGCAGTTAAAGGTGTACGACAACTTGGTCATAAAGTTAAACGTAATACTGGAATAGATCTAGATCAACATCATGGTTTCAAAAGTACTGAAGGATTTGAATTTGCAACTCAAGAAGCATTATTATTAGATAGCACTTTTAGAGTTAATACGCATCAATATTTAGCTAGTAAAGGTATGGTCCCTGGTCATAGCGCTTGGAATATGTGGATGATGCCAAATAAACCTCACCTTCAAGAATTACATCCTTGGTTAAGGGAGATGGGGTTTGAAACTTATTGGAAGAAAATAGATAAAGCAGTTGGAAAAAATAACCCTAAATTATTTTATGAATATATTGATCAATTCTTTGATGAGGTATTTACACCTAGTTTAGTAAAAGCAGAGGAGTTGATGAAAAAAGGTGCTACACAATATATGAGTATTACACCAGATAAAATAATCCTACCACCACACGTACAAAAACTTATGGATAAAAAGAAGCAATCACTATTAGAACAAGCTATGCAATCCTACACAAAGGATTTAAAAATAAAAGGTGCTCAAAGCCTTCCAAGAAGTGAAATAAATAGATCTTTCCAAGAATCACCAAGGAGAATTTAACTATGGCAACTGACAAATCCTACGGTAAAATACCGAGAAAGAAAAAAAAGAAAATCAAAAAAGTAACTGGACACGCTGACTGGGCATCTAAACCTGGTGACGGCGTTAACCACGTCAGTGACCACGACCCCGATTCTGCAAGGAGAATTAAACATGGGTAAAGGAATTATTTACAGCAATCCAAGTGGTGATAAAGCTCTTGAGAATGTTTACAAGAAACTGCAAAAAGATCCAAGCTTTAAACCTCCTAGAGGCGATACTTTCAACGTGAATACGATGAAGAAAGCTAAGGCACCTACCAATAGAAATAAAAAAATGAAAGGTCCAAAGTCAGCATGACAGACGTTCTAACCGCCCTACAGGACGACTTCAAGATGTTCCTACAAGCTCTGTGGGATCAGCTTGACCTACCACCCCCTACTAGGGCTCAATATGCTATTGCAGATTACCTTCAAGATGGTCCCAAACGGCTTCAGATCCAAGCCTTCCGAGGTGTTGGTAAGTCTTGGATTACTGGTGCTTTTGTTTTATGGACACTATTTAACGACCCGGAAAGAAAGATAATGATTATCTCTGCCTCCAAAGAGAGAGCAGATAACATGTCCATCTTCTTACAAAAACTTATTATTGAAACTCCATGGCTCAGTCATCTACAACCCAAATCAGACGATTCCAGATGGTCCCGAATAAGCTTCGACGTAAACTGTTCACCTCACCAAGCCCCAAGCGTAAAATCGGTGGGCATAACTGGACAGCTAACCGGAAGTCGCGCAGATTTGATGATTTTGGACGACATAGAGGTACCTGGAAACTCCATGACGGAGCTAATGCGTGAAAAATTACTCCAACTCTGCACGGAAGCAGAGTCGATTCTTACCCCCAAAGGCGATAGCCGTATTATGTATCTCGGGACTCCTCAGACTACTTTTACTGTTTATCGTAAGTTGGCAGAGCGTAGCTACCGTCCGTTTGTCTGGCCGAGTAGATACCCTAGAAAAGGAAAACTCTCCCAATATGAAGGGCTCCTTGCCCCTCAAATCCAAGAAGATCTTGATTCAGGAGCCCTAGAATGGGACGTAACTGATCCAGATCGCTTTGATAATGAAGATTTACTCGATCGTGAAGCATCGATGGGTAGATCTAACTTTATGCTTCAATTCCAATTAGATACGAGCTTATCAGATGCAGAGAAATTCCCCCTTAAGATGGCTGATTTGGTTGTCACTAGCGTTAATCCTAATAGCGCTCCCGATGCATGCGTATGGTGCTCAGATCCAACCAACGTACTTAAAGACTTACCTACCGTTGGACTTCCAGGCGACTACTTTTACGCTCCAATGCAACTACAAGGAGACTGGACTCCCTACACCGAAACAATCTGCTCCGTCGATCCATCCGGCAGAGGCTCTGATGAGACAGCAGCTGCCTTCATTTCCCAAAAAAACGGATTCTTATACCTGCACGAGATGCGTGCTTACAGAGACGGGTATTCCGACAGTACCTTGCTTGACATACTCCGAGGATGTAAGCGATTTAATGTTACCAAACTTGTAATTGAGACAAACTTTGGTGATGGTATAGTTAGTGAACTCTTTAAAAAACACTTACAACAAACAAAACAAGCTATAGACGTGGAGGAAGTTCGTGCGAACGTTCGTAAGGAAGACCGCATCATTGACTCTCTTGAGCCTGTCCTTAATCAGCATAGGCTCATTGTGGATCGTGGTGTCATTGACTGGGACTACAAATCCAACCCCGAAGAGGCTCCAGAGCTTAGGCTCATGTATATGCTCTTCTACCAGATGTCTCGCATGTGCAGAGAGAAAGGGGCTGTAAAACATGACGACAGATTAGATGCACTAGCACAAGGCGTGAAATACTTCACCGATGCTATGTCAATTAGTGCTTATGAAGCTGTTAAATTTAGAAAACAAGAAGATTTTCAAGATCTTATTGATTCTTGGATTGATGATCCTAAAAGTGCTGTTAATCACTTCGCTTTTGGGATGGATTTAGACACAAGACGTAAAGCTAGAGGAGCTGCTGGTAAATCTTCAGTCCCCACCTGGGTTTAAGGACATAACTGCCTTATACAGGGGAAGGGAAGGGTGGACCCGGCCCCTATGAGGGAATCGTGTATCTCACGACACACATTCCCTCTCTACTTAATACTTGATGGTACTGGATAATACCGCATTTCCCAACACGAAGCGAGCGCAGCGAGCGGAGTCCATTTATCACTTACCATCCCTATTATACTGTATGGAGAAGCAGGAGAAGAAGTTAATTAAATTAGCAATGAAAGCACAAGAATGTGTCTCTCGTAAGAAAGCTAATAAAATATTGAAGAAGGTGTCTAAGGTCCGAGGAAAAATGACAAAAATGTCTGAGGGCATAGCAATTGAGAATGATTCTCATT